>WBZO01000064.1_pt1 | contig 280580 bp, 273 predicted proteins | sample 5204261 | NCBI WGS metagenome assembly WBZO01 (sample SAMN12412400, study PRJNA552823) | activated sludge metagenome | isolation source: activated sludge from anammox sidestream of wastewater treatment plant... | place: USA: North Carolina | collected 2017-09 | reverse complement strand
TCTGCATAAATTCTAAAATGGTAAACTTTTCCATGGAAGCCTCGTTGGGAGTGGGTTTGTGTTTGCAAACTAAGTCTACTTTCTTTCGAGGCTTCTTCAAATGTCCGAACTCCTGTCCGAAGGTCAACCTAATTCCTTGCCAAAGCCGGCGGGCTGGACTATAATCGCCGTCGCTTTCGGGCGCGTAGCTCAGTTGGTTAGAGCACATGTATCACACACATGAGGCCAGGGGTTCGAGTCCCTTCGCGCCCACAAAAGAATCCTTTTCTAAAGGATTCTTTTTATTTCCCAATTCGCAGTCTTATACTTTTATATGAATCGCCAATAAAACGCCATTCTCTTTTATAATCTACAAACCATGACCACTCGTTCAAATGAAGTTTGGATCGCAGACCTCCAAGCTGTCGGCGAAACCCGCGAAAGCGCGCTACAAGACCTGCGCGAAGTGATTCAAAAAGGCTTGCCTTACGCGCTCTCCCGCTGGCTCTCTTCAAGCGACCCGCTCTTTCAGCCATTGGTAGAAGAAGTGACCCAAGAAACGCTTCTGCGCGTGTTGGATCAACTAAAAACTTTTGAGGGGCGCAGTCTTTTCACTACTTGGGTACATAAAATCGCAATTCGGATCGCCCTCACCGAACTGCGCCGCAAACGCTGGCGGGATACTTCGCTGGACGAACTCACTGAAAACGAAGACGCCCCGCCGCCCCCGGGCTTGCTCGCTGATCCCCAAGCCTCGCCTGAGCGCTCCATAGAGCGCGCCGATATGCTGGCGCGCGTCAAACGCATTTTGGAAGAAGAGCTAACCGCCAAGCAAAGAGACGCGCTGACGCTGTTATCTTTGCAAGATTTATCTATGGAAGAAGCCGCCGCGAAAATGAAAACGAATCGAAACGCGCTTTACAAACTGCTTCACGATGCGCGCCTGCGGCTAAAACGCAGACTCGCCCTCGAAGACCTAACGCCGCAAGACCTGCTCACCGCATTTGAACAAAAGTAAGATTGCCATTAGAATAACCGTCCAACTTTTAGCATGAGTATCAAAACCATTCTTCAAAGCCTAAAACAGCGCCTGCATCCTTCTTCAGATCTACAGGATGAAGTTGTGCTTCGCTTCTTCAAACTGCTGGAGCAAATTCGCAAAGAAGATTTACCCTGCGACAAAATGTACGTCCAACTTGACGAATTCGTCGAGCAAGAAGTCAAAGCGCAAGACGCGGAAAAAATCATGCCTTTAATCCAAGAACATCTGGATTGTTGCTCAGATTGCCACGAAGAATACGAAGCCTTGCTCAACGTGCTCAAGCACACGCAGGATGAATAAAAAAGACGGCTATCCTTAGATAGCCGTCCACTCATGTATGAAACAACTTCTCCCCCGCGCGAATCGCGGCTTTCACGCGATTTTCCGGCGGGGTGATCGGGCAAGACCACATTTCATTGTAGGCGCAATATGGGTTATAGGCTAAATTAAAATCCACAAAAAAACGATTGCCCGGCAAAGACTCCGGCTCCAAATACCGCCCCGCCGGATACGTTTCCTTACCAGCCAAAGAATCGACGAACGGCAAAAAGAAACCGTTTTCGCTTTGATAAATCGTCAGCTCGACCGTTGCGCCCTCCACTTCAAATGCGAACTTCCCATAGCGGGAATAGGTTTGCACGCCGCCGGTGGAAGTCTGCATTGCGAACTCTGCCTTATCCGAAAATTCCTCTACCTTCACCTCCAAACGCAACGCCGCATTCTCAGGAAAATAATTCAATCCCTGAAACGCCTGCTTTTGTTCGCTCGTCAGCGGGCTTTGCGGATGGCTCTTAAAAAAACTATCTTTCTCTGCGCGGAAAATCTCAAGATCGCTCATCATTTGCTCCTTCGCTTTTTTGTATTACTTAGAACAAAAACAACCCGCATTTCTTACGAAAGCATGGCAAAGAAATAAAGCCCTTGCCAATTCAATGCGAGTATGCTATTTTTAGCCACAAGGTAAACGCTATGACCCAAACTCAAAAAACAGTGATGATCATCGAAGACGAAACCGACGCCGCCGAAATGTTCGCGGAAATGATGCGCGTCAACGGCTACCGCGTTATCAAAATGTTCTCCAGCGCGCCCGCCATTTCTCTGATTTCGCAGGAAAAACCGGACCTCATCATCCTGGACGTAATGATGCCGGATATTTCCGGGTTGGAAGTACTCCGCTACATGCGCCGCGCCCCAAACCTGCAAGACATCCCGGTCATCATCGTTTCAGCCAAAAGCATGCCCAGCGACGTGAAAACCGGTCTCGAAGCCGGAGCTTCCATGTATCTGACCAAACCCGTCGGGTTTTTAGAACTCAAACAAGCCGTGGAGAAATTTTTTACCCAAGGCGCATGAGTATACTTCGCGCATTCATCGCCATTAAACTTCCGACAAACGTCTGCGCCGAAATTTGGAATCAAACCGCGCGCCTGCGCCAAGCGCTAGAAACCGATTCAATCCGTTGGACTGCGGCTCAAAACCTGCATCTAACCCTAAAATTTATCGGGGAGATCCCAGCCGCGCATTTGGATTTTCTCAAACAAGCCTTGACTCAAACTGCAAATTCCGCTCAACCTTTTGATTTGCACATCACCAATCTCGGCTCATTCCCGACCTCAAAACCGGCGCGCGTGCTCTGGGCTGGATTCCACGCCTCAACAGCGCTTCACACGCTCATCCAAGCGCTAGAAGCGGCGACGCTCAAATTAGGCTACAAAGCTGAGGAACGCGCTTTCTCCCCCCACCTAACCCTGGGGCGCGTAAAACAAACCGCTAGCCCAGCAGAACTCGCTAAAATCCGCGATCTCTTGCCCAAATTTCAACTTGGCAAAATCAGCCCAGCCAGAGTAGACTCCATCCACTTATTTCAAAGCGACCTACGCCCCACAGGCTCGGTCTATACTAAGTTATTTTCAGCCCCGCTCAAAGATCTCGCCCCCGTGAGATAAAACACATCAACCCAAAGAGGTGAATTCTGAACGCACTCGAACTTGCTCGTGAAATCGTAAAATCTTTAGAAGATAAAAAAGGGGAAGATATCGTCCTACTAGATATCAAAGACATCGCCGCGTTTACTGATTATTTCGTCATTTGTTCCGGCACCAGCGATAGAATGCTCGATGCGCTGGCAAAAGCCGTAGCTGACGACGTGCGCACGCAATTCAAAAAGAAAGCCAAAAAGCAAGGGCTGGCGCAGGATGGCTGGGTGGTTGTGGATTATGGCGACGTGGTCGTGCATTTGCTCTCTCCAGATCAGCGCGAGTTTTATCAGCTTGAAGAACTCTGGGCAGACGGTAAAGTGCTTCTGCGCTTAAAATAAAAAAACTCCGCAGATTTCACCGTCTGCGGAGTTTTTGCTTATCTTATTTCTCAAACACCCACTGATCAATAGCTCTTGTCCAATCCACCAGTTCTTCTTTTTTGAACCACAAGGCCACTTCGCGTTCGCCGGTTTCAGGCTTATCTGAGGCGTGGATCAAGTTGCGCCCAACTTCCAGCGCAAAATCGTGGCGGATCGTGCCGGGAGCCGCTTCCACTGGCTTTGTCGAGCCGACGGTTTGACGAACCGCCGCCACGGCGTTTGGACCTTCCCAAACCATCGCCATCACTGGGGCTGAAGTAATGTACGAAATCAAACCGTCATAAAAAGGCTTGCCTTTATGTTCGGCATAATGCGTTTCAGCCAAGGTCTGGCTTACTTGAATAAATTTTGCCGCCACCAAGCGCAGTCCGCGGCGTTCAAAGCGGGCAATCACTTCGCCGATCAGTCCGCGCTGGACGCCATCGGGTTTCACTAACACAAGCGTTCTTTCCACAAATTCCTCCAAAACAAAAAATATCATAAAGCCTGCGACGGTTTTTATAAGAAACCGCTCAGGCTAAATTAGCGAATCAATTCTTCAGCTTTGTTATAAGCTTCGAGGGCTTCCTTCAAGCGATTGGCGCGCATGTAAGCGTCGCCGAGCGTTTGCCAAATGCCCACTTCCACCGGGTAGCGGTAGATCGATTCGGTTAAGTCGCGGATCGTTTCTTCCAAATGCTTACCCTTTTTAATCAGCTTTTCGTAATGCTCCAAAGCGGCGGGGATATCGCCGCGATCTAGCTCGCTTTTGGCTTGGCTTAAAGCCGCCGAAGAACTTTGAGGCTCGCGCTTTTCAGCGGGCTTCTTCGCCGGCTTTTGAGCGGGCTGGGGCTTAGCAGGCGCTTGGGCTTTGGGCTTGGCTTCCTGCGCGACAGGTTTAATCGCTTCAACCGGCTTCTTGTTGGCAGATTCCATTGGATGCCAATCGGCAGAGGTGACTGGTTTCGGCGCGGCTGTTTGCTCTTCAACTTCCCAAGATTCGCGGCGCAACCATGGCGGCGTATTATCGTCATCGTCAGCGGCTTGGCTGGCGGAGGAATTTTCTTCGTCCACGCCTTGCAACCAAGCGGGGATATCCGCTGTATCAGAAACGGGAGCAGGCTCGAGCGGAGTCTGGGCGGGCTTTTCTTCTGCAACAGGTTCAACCGTTTTTTCCGTCTCCGGCTTTGATTGGGCGTCGGCAGTTGTGTCAACGCCACTCAACCAATTGGGCAGATCGTCCTTTTCCGGCGCAACAAACTGAGCGACGGGTTGCGTCTCGCCGCCATCCAAGTTATCGAGCCAGTTGGCAAGGTCGTCTTGAGAAAGATTTTGCGAAACAAAGCTATCGCTAGTTTTATCGCGCATCCAATCCGGCAAGTCCTTATCTTGCGCCGGCTGGCTGGATTTTTCATCCAAATCTTTTAGCCATGTGGCGGTATCGTCAGTTGCCGGCTGAGCGGAGGAAGCGTCTTCAAACTCAGCGAAAAATTGCTCGCCGATGTTTTTTGCATTTTCAGAGATTTCGATTTTTTCTGTTTCGGGTTGCGAAGTTACGGATTGCGCTTCATTCGCGGCTGAGGCTTGTTGCACCCATTCGGGAGCGGTTTCGCTTCGTTTATTTGGATCGGTGACGAGTTCTTCGGGCTTGGCGCCGTGTTTCGCCGCCAATGATTCAAGCCAAGCTACGGCATCATCCTGCTCTTGCGCGGAAGCGCCTAAAGATTCAATATTTGCCGCAGGTTGAGTAGCTACCGGTTGCGCTTCATTCGCGGCTGAGGCTTGTTGCACCCATTCGGGAGCGGTTTCGCTTCGTTTGTTCGGATCGGTGACGAGTTCTTCGGGCTTGGCGCCGTGTTTCGCCGCCAATGATTCAAGCCAAGCTACGGCATCGTCTTGTTCTTGCGCGGAAGCGCCCAATGATTCGATGTTGGCGGGAGTTTGTGAAGTTACAGGTTGAGATTCGTTTGTCGTCGCCGGTTGATCGTCCAAGCCGCTCAACCAATCCGGCACATCCAGTTTGTTTTCAGTTGACGCATTCTGTGCTGGTTTTGAATCGTCCAAACCGGCTAACCAATCCGGCGCGGATGCAAGCGGCGCAGATTCCGCTGGAGAATCTTCCAAGCCAGCCAGCCAGTCCGGCACATCGGCATTTTTGGTTAGAGGTTGTTCAGGCGCACTCTCTGGCGCAGAAGTTGTTTGGCTATCTCCGCCGCTGAGCCAATCTGGCATCTCGCCATGGCTCGCCTGCGAATTTTGTTGCGCGGCTGTGGTCAAGCTGTTCAACCAATCCACATCCGCAGTAGGTTCTGCGGATTCATCAGCCACAGGCGGCGCGGATTCGGTTGGCATTTGTCCTTTAAGCCAATCTGGAATAGAAGCCGAGACTAAATCCTCGTTACTGCTCGGCGCTGAAGCGGTTGCATCTTCGGCGTCAAAAAAGGAGGTCGGTTGTTCAGGTCCAGTGGAGGCGCCCCAACCAGCGGCGCGCAGGAAATCGGGAATATCATCCGCAGGTTGCGCGGCTTGCGTTTCAATAGGTTGAACTGCGGCGAAAATATCCGCCTGCGGAGTAGATGCGGCATCCGCGCCTCTGAGCCAATCCGGCTCGACGGCGGACGTAGCTAACCCGCTATCTCCGGCGTGAATGCCCAGCGAAGAACTCCACTCCTGCCCGATGGGAACTTCCTGCCCGGTATATTCAAGTTTCTCTAAGTTGATCGCCGCGTCCGGAACTTCATTAGATTGAAAGACCGATTCCTTGGAGGCGTTTGCGTATGGGTCTAACTCGCCCACGCGCATACGATAAACCTGCGTATTTTCAGCGGCGCTCGGGTTGGCGTGTAAAAATTCGAGCATGATCCGATTCGCGTCAAAGCAATACAGCGATTTTTTGAGCAGTTGCGCGCAGAGTTCCTTGGCTTCCATTTTCTGCCCGCTTTTGAAATAGGCTTTCGCTAACAAAACCTGCAAGTCTGTGCGTTGCGCATCTTGCGCCAAAACCGCCTTAATTTCCGCGATGGCTTGCGGATATAACTCGCCTTGCACATACATATGCGCGAGCGCGCCGCGCGTCATCCGCACTTTGGGCGGTTCCATCCCGTCACGGCGGCCGTACAACCTTTGCAGTTCGCCTTGAATTGCGGCGTTGGAAGGTTGCGCCTCAAAGGCGCGTTCCATGTGCCAAATGGCGTTATCCAATTGATTCTGTTCGTCGTTGATAATGCTCATCCCAACGTGCGAGACAAAATCTTCAGGCACAGAAGCTAACACGCGGCTAAAAATATCAACTGCCTCGCCATAGCGGCGGGCTTCCAAATAGGCTTTGCCAAGCAAGCGATAGGTTTCAAGATGTTTGGGGAAAGTTTTTAAGATGTGGCGACAATGCGCGATTGCCTCATCTGTGTGGCCTTGGTCAACAAGACCCTCAATTTCACGGTTGTAAATTCGCAGTGATACCTTTGCCATATCTTATCCTGTCAAGTATGCCCGATTCTTAAAAAATTCGCAAGCGTAGGTAATATTTTACTCGTAAAACAGCGGTAATGGCGATACAAATTCAGCGCTAATCTGATGAGCTGTCAACACGGCTTGACGCGCCTCTGCCAATTTAGCCTCGTCATTTGCGTGAACTTCAAACAACGGCTCTCCGGCTTGAACTTGATCGCCCACTTTTTTATGGATGATCAACCCAACCGCATGATCAATCGAATCGGATTTTTTGGCGCGCCCGGCTCCCAAAGCGACAGAAGCCTCGCCCACGCCCCGCGCATGGATCTGTGAGATGAATCCGCTTTGCGGGGCATTCACCACTTCCACATATTTTGCCCGTTCAAATTTCGAGGTATCGTGAACGTAAGTTACAGCGCCGCCTTGCGCTTCGACTAGCACGCAAAGTTTCTCAAACGCGCTCCCATCGGCGATACATTTTTCCGCTAAGGCTCTGCCTGCTTCCAAATCCCGCGCTTTTTTGCCAACCACTAAAACATGCGCGGCTACATGCAAACAATGTTCTCTGTAATCCGGCGCGCCGCCGCCTTTTAAGGTTTCAATCGCTTCAATGACTTCCAAAGCGTTGCCCACTGCATGACCTAAAGGCTGGTTCATGTCTGAGAGCAAGGCGACTGTTTTCCGTCCCGCCAGCCGCCCGATGTCCATCATCAAATCAGCCAGTTTGCGCGCTTCGTCCAAAGTTTGCATAAACGCGCCCAGACCGGTCTTCACATCCAGCACAATGGCTTGCGCGCCAGCCGCAATCTTCTTGCTCATAATCGAGGAAGCGATCAAAGGTAAAGACGGGACTGTGCCAGTCACATCGCGGAGCGCGTACATTTTTCCGTCAGCCGGAGCTAAATCCAACGATTGACCGGTGAGCACGATGCCTTTTTCCTTCAATTGTTTTTTGAATTCTTCGGTAGTCAAATCCACGCGATAACCGGGGATGGATTCCAGCTTATCTAAAGTTCCGCCGCTAAAGCCCAACCCGCGACCGGACATTTTGCCAACCGGCAAACCGCAAGCCGCCACCATCGGCATAACTGAAATGCTGGTTTTATCGCCCACGCCGCCCGATGAATGTTTATCCACCGCGAGATCAACAATTTTAGAAAGGTCCAGCACCTGACCAGAACGCGCCATTGCCAGAGTCAAGTCCGCAGTTTCAAAAGCCGTCATCCCATTGAGCAAAACCGCCATTGCAAAAGCTGAGGCTTGATAATCTGGGATTTCCCCATTGGTAAATCCTTTGATGAAAAATTCAATTTCTTGCGAAGTTAATTCGCCGCATTCGCGTTTTTTGATGATGATATCTACCGCACGCATGAAAAATCTCCTGATGATCTGCTGGGTATTTTATCGCACTTTGTCAGACAATAGACATGATCTGAAATAACCGTCCCGAAGGTTTTTTTAAGAAAATCAAAGGGAAAATACCAACCTTCGGGACGTTTTTCCTTATTGCCGATAAAGTCTAATAGATATGATTGGAAATGATTTCTAAGTAGTCGGTCGAAATAAATTTTACAAACCATCGCTCAAGGCGGCTTGAGCAAGGAGAGAAAGTCAAAGAGCAAAAACGCGGCTAAATTTTGACGAGGCGTTGCCCTTCTTTCGCATCTTGCACGCTCCAGCCTAAGGCGGCAAGTTGATCGCGCAGGCGGTCTGATTCGGCGAAGTCTTTACGGGCGCGGGCAATTTTCCGTAGCTGAAGCAATTCCAGAGCTTGGGCAGGCGGCGCCTCTTCCTCTGCGGATGCAGATGCGCTCGCGATCAAATCCCACACTTCCGAGCGGATGCCAGCTTGTAAATCCTCAGGCAATTGAAAAGCGCCCAACTCATTCAAGGAAAAATTTGCGCCGCTGGGATATATCTTCGACTCGTCTTTCTTCAAAATCGTCACCGAGCTAACGCCTTGCACTTCGCAAACTTCGCACTGAAAATCAATGATGATGCCGGAGTGTTCGTCCAGCCCAAGCAGGGTCTCAGCCGGCGGAATCAATGCGCGCCACTGGTCGAATCTTTCCATGCCGACGAAGCAACGGCTGGTATCCAAATCAATGCCGCCATCGGCGTTGTTCCAATGCGGGATGAAGGAAACCTCCATGCCGTAATCTGCAAAAAGATTCAAACCCGCTTTGGCGTGCACATCCTCGCCGACTTTATAAATTTCATACACCGGCAAAGCCCACGCGCCAACGGAAATGGTCGCGGCGGAAGCGAAAACCAAAGTTGCGCCCAAACGATGGCGAGCGCGAATCAAATCCCAAGCCAGCGTGCCGCGCAACTGACGAACGACATACGTGGGACTGCCGGGTCCCATAAAAATCAAATTGGCGGATAATAACGGTTTGAGGATTTCAAGATTATCCGGGCTGAAGGCTGTGCCTTGTTTGCGCGCAGGGATCAAGCTAACCTGAGGTTTGTAATTTTGTAAACGGGTTTGCAGAAAATCCCCCACTCTTTGAGCCACTAAAGAAGCGTTCAATTCAAAGCCCGCCGGAGTTTCTAAAATAGCAATTTGCGGCGCAGAAATAGAGCGTACAAGCGTCTCAAAAATTCTGCCGCCCGCAAGTGAAGTTTCGCCAGAACCAAGAAAAGCAATCTGTCCGAGAGTCATAAATTTTGGACGCCGCCGTTTCGCGCCCTATTACTTCGCTTCATCTAAAAGTTCTTTCGCCCGCTTCCAAATTTCAGCGAACATCTTCGGCGTCAATTTGCCGGTGGATGTGTTTTGCTGGCTGGGGTGATAAGAGCAGAGTAGGGTTGCAGGTTGAAGGTTGCAGGTTGCAGGGTAAAGGTTGTAGGTTGCGCCGTGCGAAAATTTATAAAGCGATTTTTTTATTCCATAAATTTTCAAGATACGTTCAAATGCAATCCGCCCTAAACAGACAATCACTTTTGGATTAATGATCTGCAATTCGGTTTCTAAATACGGCTGGCAATTATTCAATTCTTCGGGCGTGGGTTTATTATCCGGCGGGGCGCAACGACCTGACGCGGTGATGTACATATTTTTTAGACGAAGACCATCGCCCCTTGACTCAGCCTCGGCTTGGTTCGCAAACCCAGCCTGATACAACGCTGGAAATAAGAAATTCCCCGAAGCGTCGCCGGTGAACTGCCGCCCGGTTCTATTTGAGCCATGCGCGCCGGGAGCCAGACCCACCACCAAAATTTTTGCATGTTCATCGCCAAAGCCGGGGACGGGCTTGCCCCAATATTCCTCATGGATATATGCCTTACGTTTGACTCGCGCCACTTCCTCCCGCCATTCCACTAAGCGCGGGCATTTTCGGCATTGGATGATTTGCTGGTTCAATGTTTCGAGTTGGGATTGCATGGTTGGGGGGATTGGGGATTAGGGATTAGGGATTAGGGGTTAGGGGTTAGAGGATTAGCATCGCATCGCCAAAGGAATAAAAACGGTAGCCTTCTCGGATTGCAAGGTTATACGTTTCTAAAATCTTTTCTCTGCCCGCAAACGCGCTGACGAGCATAATCAATGTAGATTTTGGTAAGTGAAAGTTTGTAATCATTACGTCCACTACTTTGAATTGATAGCCAGGCAAGATGTAAATACTTGTTGGTCCAGAAAAAGCAGAGACCTGTGACCTGTGACCTGCTGACTCTAATGTCCTTACAGATGTCGTACCCACGGCGATCACCCGCCCCCCATTTTGTTTGGTTTGGTTGATCAAATCTGCGGTTGCTTGAGTCAACTCGCACCATTCGGTATGGATCGCGTGTTCTGCGGGGTTATCTTCCGTCACTGGCGCAAAGGTATCCAAGCCGACATGCAAGGTGACGTAGCCAATTTTCACGCCCATAGATTTGATTTCATTTAACAATTCAGGCGTGAAGTGCAGTCCGGCAGTCGGGGCGGCGGCGGAGCCGGTTTCTTTGGCGAAAACGGTTTGGTATCTTTCAGGATTTGATAATTTTTCGTGAATGTATGGAGGTAGCGGAATATTTCCGATTTGCGGAAAATACGGCTCAATGGGTTCGGAGAATTTGATCAGGCGTTGTGAGCCTGCGAGGATTTCAAGAATATCAACTTTGATTTTCTTCTCTTCCATATCCACAAATACTGATTTGCCTACGCGCAAGCCTTTACCGCCTACCAATGCTTCCCAGGTTAGGTTATCTCGTTTTCTTAATAACAATAATTCCGCTTTGCCGCCCGATTCTTTTTTGGCGAAAATGCGGGCGGGGATGACGCGCGTTTGATTCAGGATGAGCAAATCGCCTGGGCGCAGAAACAGGCTCAGGTCACGAAAGCGGCGGTGTTCCAGCTTCCCTGAAGCGCGATTCAAAACTAACAGGCGCGATGAATCACGCGGCTCGGCGGGAGTTTGCGCGATGGAGGATTCTGGTAAGTGATAATCGAAATCGGAGGTTTTCATGGGGAGTTGTCACCAAACCTCGGAGGTCTTAAAGACCTCCGAGGTTTCTATTATAACAAGGTGACTGTCACCTACTTCACCAAGAGAATCAGAGCCTCCAGAGAACCAGAGTACCCAGAGTGCAGAGTTAGGAAAAATGGGAGACCACCGCACGAAACCCAACGTAGTAGTACCTGTAGTTAGGGGAGCTCCAGTCACGCCCCGCACAACGCACGAACCAATCATTATCATCGAACGAGCCACCACGCAACACACGGGGTGAATCTTTGTCGTCCATGTTTTCTCTACCATCTTTACTATTATATTTATAAGGTTTATACATACTGCGCGTCCACTCCCATACATTGCCTGTGGTATCTTGCAAATCATAAAAACTTTTTCCATTCGGAAAACACCCAACAGGGCTTGTGTTACCAATATTCATTGCAACATTGGCTTTTTCTTTATCAAAGTCATTTCCCCAAGAAAACACCCTCACCCCTAACCCCTCTCCCTTAGAGAGAGGGGGAGCTGAACTTGCCGATTTTTCCCACTCGGCTTCACTGGGCAAAGTGACGATTAATTCGCCCGATTTAATTCCCTTCCAAAATTTTTCTTCCGCTTCATGCTTAACTTCAACTTGCTTTGCTTTTTCTTGAAGTCTTTTATTTAACCACTGGCAATATGCAATAGCGTCATACCAAGTGACATATCGCACAGGGTGATTCAAAACACCTTTCAAACTATCTTCATCATCTGGCTTATAAGCGCTATCTTCTACAAAGGTTCTGAACTGAGAAGCCGTTACAGGGTAGCGTGACGTATAAAAATCAGGCAAGTGAAGCGTATGTTGTGGCGTTTCAGGTTTATAAAAATCTTCTTCGCCCCCAAATTTTTCCATCAACTCTTTTATATCTTCCTGTTTCGTTCCCATCAAAAATTCCCCCGCAGGGATACGAACAAAACCAAATAACGATTCTTTTGGTAAATACCATGTTTCAGAATCAAAACGCGGGTCGTCGAGTTGAGATAAAGTATTGCCCGCTTCCGCCCGCTCGCGCGGGGAGATAAATTGACTTTTTTCTAATAAATAAAGCGTATGCGAAGTAAGGTCTTTCAAATAGTCTTTACCGCGCGCTTTCTGTTCAATTTTTTCTATGCCAAATTGAACGGCTATCTGCCCAGCCCACAAAACCGCGCGCTCTGTCCCTTCGGTTTTCGGCGCTTGTGAAGGGCAAAGCTCGTACATGATATTGAGTAAAATTCTTTCCGCCTTATCCTGAATGTAAATAATCTCTTCAGCGCCTAATAAAGCGGATGCGCTCCAAAAATCGCCTTGTGCGGCGTGTGCTTTATATAATTCTTCGCAATTATCTTGCCCAATTAAATAGCAACCCGCTAAATATTCTTGAATCTGACGATGTGGAAAACGATACGTCGTTTGTTCTCCGCCATGACTATGAAAAAGCCCCGATTGTTGATAGATATAATCTAAAAACGCGCCTGCCAACTTTCCACTGCCAAAGTATTCAGGCTCTCGCAATAACCCATAGGCTTTGCCATACGAAAGGTCAGCCTCTTCTGTATTTCCGCCCGCTTCATAATTAGAGCGATGTGTTTTATAAGCCAAACCTTCAAGCGCTTTACGCAAAAGTTTTTTATCTTTCAAAACCTCAGCCAATTCCACGTCTGCAATCGCGCCCGCTTTTTCTTCCTGCCACTTGCTAGAAAGAATATCTACAATTTCGTTAAACAATACAGCCCGATGTTTGGGGAAGACCCTGCCGCTTTTATGAATAATAGCAACGCAGGTTAACATCATGGGGTTGCCAGACATTTCATTGGGAATCTCTTCAACCGCTCTTCTCGCAAGGTCTTGCGCTTTTTCTTGGGCTTCTTCTTCATTCACTTTTTGAAAGGCAAGTTGGACGCTGTACCATTCTTGGGCAAATTTTTGTATTTTTTCTTCATCCAGCAAGGCGATGTTGTAATCTGCAAAATTATCAAATAATTTTTTATAAGCATTTGGGCGCGAAGTGATGATTATTTTTTTGATTTTATGCAATTGAATCAAGGCTTCAACGGTTAAACGTACAATCTCTCGCAATGCTTGCGGAACTTCGTCCAAACCATCTAGTACCAATAAAATATCACCTTCGTTAAAAGCCTCTTCTATTTTGGAGAAAAACTCACTGGCGCTTCTTTCCTGCGCTTCTTGCTTTAATTGCTCAAATGCCACATCCGAAAGTTTTTTCATTTTTTCATGCCGAGCAAGGTTATCTAGATTGAGTTCTTTCAGTCTTGGGCTAAGTTTGCGTAACTCAATATAGACAGGAATCAAATCAGGCGAAAAACCTTTTAAGCTAGGCTTTCCTTCTCTAACCGCGACGGCTTGTTTAGCAATTAAATGTTTTACAAAGGAACTTTTTCCAGAACCTGCATTCCCCAACAAAACCAATTTATCTTCTTTTGTAGCCACTTCCATGCAACTGATGGGGGTTTTCTTTTCTCTTTCAAATTCTATTTCGCCCTTTCGGCTTCTTTCCGCTTTGCCGTCTTTATCTTCTTTAAGCGTATCGGTATCTAAATTAATATACACATTTTCAAGCGTAATCGAATCTGCCGCGCTTTTTTCATCCCCTAGCGCAGTTAATGGCAATAAATTACAAAATATAATTAAATTTCTAAGGTAATTATCGCGCGCTTTATTTATTTTTTGAGTTTCCGCATCTGGTTGAGGCGGAAAAATATTTGTGATATTGCCGCCAGCAATTTGATTGTTATTGCTATTGTTAAGGATGTTTGAATTATTAACATCCCTCCCAATCACAATGCTGTTATAAATCCCATCCACCGTTTCAGCAAAAGGAACATCTTCATTAAACGCTTCTTCTAACTCCACCTCTAAATTCCCAATCACACGTTTATCTTCGGGTTTACGCGCAACTTTTTCAGCGGCTTCTTTTAATAACGGCTTTTCCTCCGCCTTAGGTTTTAACTTCTGCCATACCGTCACGGCTTCATTCCAGACGGCTTCGCCAAATTTTTCGCTGGCTTTTTTAGCCGCCGTCTCGCCTGCCGAAATCAAGTAAGGTAAAAACGGCGCTAGCAAATTCGCAATATCTGCCGCTAATTTTGGAATATCCATAAAAAACCTCCATCAAAGAAAAATGACCCAAACCTTCAACCTGCCCCTACAACAACCTGCCCTGCTCCTCGCCCGTCCACGCGAAACCCAAATGCTCATAAGCCGATTTTGTCGCCACGCGGCCCTGCGGGGTTCTATCTAAAAATCCGAGTTGCAAAAGATACGGCTCAACCACATCCATAATCGTATCCTGCTCTTCGCTAATCGAAGCGGCGATTGTGTTCAAACCTACCGGTCCGCCGTTATATTTTTCGATGATCGTTTTCAACACGCGCCGATCCACATCATCCAAACCCAGCGGATCAACCTGCAATAAATCCAGCGCTTCTTTAGCGACTTTTTGCGTGATGACTCCATCCGCGCGCACTTGGGCAAAATCACGCACGCGACGTAATAAACGTAAGGCGATCCTTGGAGTCCCGCGCGCGCGCCGCGCTACTTCGCCGATGCCTGATTCGTCCGCCCCAACTTTTAACATGGCTGACGCACGACTCACGATCTGCTTCATGGCTTGGATATCGTAATAATCCAAACGATAGACCGCGCCGAATCTAGCCCGCAATGGCGCAGTGACTAATGCCAGTCTGGTTGTCGCGCCAACGACCGTAAACTTTGGCAGTTTCAAACGGATTGACCTTGCTGAAGGTCCCTTGCCGATCACAATATCCAATGCAAAATCTTCCATCGCGGGATATAACACTTCTTCCACGGCGCGTCCGAGGCGGTGAATTTCGTCAATGAATAATATATCGCCGGCGCGCAGGTTGGTCAGAATGGCGGCTAAATCCCCCGCTCTTTCAATCGCCGGTCCAGCCGTCACTTTGACGTTGACGCCCATTTCATTGCCCAAGACATGCGCCAGAGTCGTTTTCCCCAAGCCGGGCGGACCATAAAATAAAACGTGATCCAACGCCTCGCCGCGATGACGCGCGGCATCAATCAGGATGGATAAATTTTCTTTGACTTGATCCTGACCGATCAAATCATTCAGCTTCTGCGGGCGCAGGGCATGATCCACTTTATCGTCAGGCTTGGATTCAGGGTCAAGCGGGCGGGTTGTTTTTGGCATGGATGAAATTATAACCGCCCTTATAGAGCGCGGCATATGCGTTAAACAGAAAAATCCGCTCCTCGTTTTAAAACTCACGAAAAGCGGATTGACTAAAATTTTCTACTGATCGGCGCTAAACGTCGCTTCCACCGTCATGCCCCAGCGCAAGGTTGGGTCAGGCGTATTCACCTGAATATGCACTGTGTATAAAACGTCGCCGCCCTGAAGCGTGTACGCATCGCTGATTTCCGTGATCGTGCCGGTCAAGGTCAAATTCTGAAGCGCATCGGGGATCATGGAAACTTTCTGTCCAACCTTGAGTTTGACCACTTCAAGTTCAGTCACATCTGTCGTTTTGACAACCCAGCTAGCATAATCGGCAACGCTCACCGCCCGCGTCTCTGGACCGACCTGCTCGCCCGCTTCTACATTAACTTCCGCCACCACGCCGTTGAACGGAGCGGTAATCACATAATTCGAGAGTGCATCTTGCGCGGCGTCTAAATTCGCTTTCGCCAGCGCAAGCTGATCGGCGTTGGGTCCGTCCAAACTAATTTCGTATTGATGTTTCGCTTCCGCTTCGTTCGCCAGCGCCAAATCATACGCGGCGCGAACTTCATCGCGCTTGCGTACATCTTCTTCCAAATCGCGCTTCGCCTGATTCAAATCTTCTTGCGCGCGTTCCAATTCATCTTCGGCAGATTTATATTTGGAATTATCTTTATCCAAATCCTTGTATTTATCAAAATCTTTTTGCGCGTCTTCCAAATCTTCGGTGCGGTCTTCAATAACCGCCTTTGCGTCTTCGATCTGATCTTCAATATCGTCCACGTTCAAGTCTTCCCACTTCTTCTCAGCCACAGCTCGCGCCTTTTGAGCGGACATATAAGCCTGCCACAGTTCAGCGCGATTGCCGCTTTGATTACGCAAAAGCGCGTCGTAAGCGTTTTGCGCGACGACAACCTGCGCCTCAGCCGCCCCCGCATTGGCGAGGCGCGCTAAGACATCTCCCACGCTGACGGTATCTCCCTGCTTAACCAAAACCGCTTCTACAGTTCCACGCGCCTGAAAAGCTAAATTCGCCGCGCGGATCGGCTCCAAACGGCCCTCGGCAATGACTGCATTTGACGAAGCCGCTTCAGGAGTAGGCGTAGCTTCCTGAGTCGTCTTTCCGCCGCAAGCGGAAATAAACAACGCGAGCACAACAAACCAGACCGAGTATTTCAAAACATTTTTTTTCATAGCTACCTTTTTAATTTACGATTTTCAATTTACAAATTGCTAATTATTATTTACCAATCATATTTGCGCTTGCTCCGCTCAGAACGACAAAGCCTATTCATACGCCAGCACTTCTCGAATCGTTATCCGGGCGGCATTGCGCGCAGGCAAAACCGAACCCAGCACAGAGAGCAAGACGATCAATCCCAGCCAAATGGCGTAGCCAAGATATGTAAAAATCACGGTAATTGGCGATTCAAAGACAGTTATGGCAAAGATATAAGAAAGCCCATACGAAATCGGGATGGACAGAATGATGGACAGCGCGAACGAGATGACGCCGATCACCAACCCTTCGGCAATGACGGTCCGCATAATCACGCGGTCGTCTGCGCCAATCGCGCGCATAATGCCAATCTCACGCGTGCGCTCCAAAACATTCATGCCCATTGTGCCGGTCAAACCCATCGCGCCGACAATCGCCGTCAGGATCGCCATGATCAGCAGAAACGTGATCAGGATCGCCATGCTTTCAGTGACTGTATCCAGCGAAGCCAAACCCGATTCAGATTGACGTACCTTGAAGCCGTTGGCGCGAAAGAAATCGTCTAACTTCTCAGCAATGGCGTCCTGCGAGGCTCGGTCATGCTGTGCGGTAGTCACGCGGAATGAATATGAGCGCTTGGCAAGGTTCAGAGCTTGTTCCGCATATTCAAGCGGCGTATAAGCCAAAGTGCCTTCGCGCCCCACAAATTTGAAAATGCCCACCACTTCCCATTTCTCTTCGCGTCCATTCACTTTCAAATTCAAATAATCGCCCACTTGCAAATCAGGGACAAAATTCAAAATCGCTTCGCTGATCACCAGCTTACGGACATCATCAACGCGCAACCAGCGCCCAGACGATAAGATCGGGTTGACCAATTCAGTGTTCGCCGGCGGGGCAAGGATATTGATGTTATCCACCGCCGTGCCTTGTGAATTTAACAATTCGGCAGACATAAACTGCCAGCCTTCGACATGCCTCACGCCTTCAACTTGCATGGCATAGCGCTCAACTTCATGCACGCGATAAGCTCGATCAAAATCCACCGTCACATCGGCGCGGAAATAACTGCCGATATCCTCCACGTAGGCATTCAAACTTTCGCGCACGTTGAAGACCGCGATAAAGATCGCGCCGCCCATGGTTAAGGTGAATAAAGTTAGCGCCAAGCGTTTACGCCTACGGAAGGTGTTCCGAAGCGAAATGATGAACGGGCGCGAAAGATGGATTCCGCGCGCCGCCAAAATTCGGGTAAAACGAATCAGCGCCCAGTCCAGCCAAGAAACGCGCTCTTCTCCATCCGCCTGCGGCTGGCTTTCGTCTCCAGCCAAGTCGTTGCTCAGCGCGCGCAGAACGGTGATCTTCGAGCCGTTTAGCACAGGAGCCAGCCCGGCGAATAAAGGCACAAGAATGCCCACTAAAATTTGAATCAGAAAAGCCAGCGGCACAATGCGATAACCGAGCAAGCCAAAATTCAACATATCCGCCATGTAGGAAGCCAAAGCGTAAGCGCCTTGTCCGCCCGCCGGGACTGCGATCAGCAAAGCCAAAACGGCAAAGACGATAATCAAAGTAAGGTACATGGTTAACACTTGATTATTTCTGCCGCCAATTAACTTGATCACGCCGATATGCCGATAATGTTGATTCAACAAAGCGCTCAACGTGTTGGCGATCAACGAACTGGAGAGCAAAACAATCAGCACGCCCAACGCCATCAAAATGCCCAGCACGGCGCTGATGACATCCGCCAAGGGATGTTTGTTCGTTTCAGAAAATCTTGTATGCCCAACCGTGACGCCGTTTCTTTCAAGTTTATCTTTCAATTTCGAGCCGACTTCGCGGATATAAGGAAGATCGTTGTGGTCGCCGGTCACGGTGACGAATGCGCGGTTGAACAATTCCGGCTGTTGCAGGGTTTGCATCGTCTCCATAACTGTAAACGCAAACGGCGCGGCGAGGAAATCTCCGGCGCCGGTAGAAGCGTCTCTGACAAAGCCAACCACCCGCAAAGATTTCGTCGAGCCGTCCGGCAATTCAAAAACCAGATATTCGCCTACGGCAATATCCAAATCGTCGAGAACGTCTTCTTCTAAGAGGACTTCGTCTTTCTGCGCTTCAATCGCGCCTGAAACCGGCACAAGCAAATTAACTTTGTTCTTGCTAAAACTTTCAAACGCCACCAAGTCAATCGTGATCCATTGCGCGCTATTTTCCTTACGCACGCGGAAGTTGACCACGCGCCGAACTTCTACATCCTTCACGCCGTTGGCGTTGTGAATGGACGAACGAATATCGTCTCCAAAATTGGAGGTACGCAGTTCAACATTAGACGGGTTATTCGCGGCGTATGAAATGCCCATATCATTCGAGATGATCTCATACGTGCCGGCAATTACGCCAATCGAAAATACGCCAACCGCAATGGATAAAACTACCAACAAAGTGCGGGCTTTGTTATCCCATAAATCATGAAAAACTTTACGCCAACGTGGTCTCATCAGATAACTTTCATAACTGCGCCGATCTTTACAACCGGCACAGCCCAATCAATTCACTTTAGTAATTCGCTCACTTCGTTTCCAGCATACGGTTTGACGGTTACGTCTTTTACGCCGGCGCGCAGGAATTGCGTCACGCGCTCAGGGTTGATTGCCGAAGTGAGGACGATTGTCTTCGAGAGGACTCCGGCTTTTGAAAGCGCAGACAGCGCATCGGTCAAAGAAAGAGCCGCGATGTTTTCATCCACGAGAATCACATCCGCATCGGGCAGTTTCTTCAAATCCGTAGATTGCGTCAACTTAATCTTCGTTCCCTTCAACAATTCGCCGAAAAGTTTCGCCCAATCATCGTTATCGTCAATCAATAAAATGTTTTTGACCTCGCCCGCTTCCACCGCTTGATCGTTGGATTTGCCGCGCGGCATAAAAATGGCGACGGTTGTGCCTTTGCCTTCTTCGCTGACCAAAGCCGCGCGCCCCTGCGATTGCGAAACGACATGTAATGCGGCAGGCAAGCCCAGCCCATGATGGCTGACTCCGCGCGTTGAATAAAATGGCGACCAGGCTTTTTGCATCGCATCCATAGACATGCCCGCGCCGTCATCTTCAATATTGATTTCAACCACGCCGCGCTCTTCGGTTGGTTTGGCGGTAACTTTGATGGATTTCGCGCCAGCTTCGGCGGCGTTTTGCAAAAGATTGCCCAGCGCGCGCGTGAGTTGCGTGCTATCCGCAATGAGATAAGCGGCGGCGGGATCAATTTTCACTTTGAGCGTTTTCTCGGAGATGTTGCGCTGTTGCGCGGCAGTTTGCAGAACGTCTGCCAATAAAACGGAGCGCGGCTTCATCTCGCGGACTGCGCCGATCAATTGTTCCTTCACCTGAATAATTTGCGCGGCGCTTTCGGAGATCAAATCTAAATCTTCTTTCAAAGATTCAACATCCACTTGACCTGCGGCAATTTCTTCTTGTAAACGCGCAATGGTCAATGAGATCGGCAAAGTTTTATTGCCAATCCAATGAATGGCTTCGGTAGAAGCGCTGGTGAGCGCTTCAAAAACCTTGTTGCGTAAAATCTCATTGTGCGCTTCTTTTAATTCGTCCAGCAAATGCGCGTTATTGATCGCCACCGCCAAATGTTCAGCCATCGTGGTCAGCGTTGTAATATCGTCTTCGCTAAAAGCGCGTTCTTCCGAGCTTTGAATAGTGACCGCACCTAAAGCTTTGCCGCCATACATCAACGGCAGAGCCATTTCGGAACGGGTGTGCGGCAAGTTCGGATTTTTGAAATGCACGCGCTCCTCGCCCACGTCCAAAGCGATCCGCGCTTCGCCCATAGCAATACATGCGCCAATCATCGAATCCGTGCCGACTTTTAATTTGTGACCGTCCGCCACCATCGCCTTTCCGGCTTTGCCGTATCCGGCGCGAAGCACGGCATATTCGCCCGCCGCATCCAATAAAAACACGCCCGCATAATACAAACCATACGCTTCGCAAATAATATTCACGGTTTGCGGAAGCAGTTTTTCAATATCTAAAATCGAAGTGACTTCTTTGCCGACGCGATTGGCGGCTTTCAATAAACGCGAGCGTCTCTCCGCTTGTTTATGCAGTTTGGAATTTTGATAAGCAATCGCCAGTTGATCCGCCATCGTCTGCAACGCGGCGATGTCTTCATCATGGAACGCCGCCTCTTCCGTAGATTGGACAGTCAACGCCCCAACGACCTCTTCGCCCACGATCAGCGGTAGCGCCATCTCAGAGCGCGTCTTCGGCAAATGCGGATTTTCAAAGAAAACCGCTTCTTCGCCCACATCCAAAGCGATGCGCCCTTGTTTATTGGCGATACATGCGCCAATCATCGAGTTGCCGCCAATTGCCAGTTTATGCTCGCCTTTGAGCATGGCGCGCCCGGGTTCGCCGCGTCCGGCTTTCAAAACCGCATACTGATTCGCTTTCGCTTCATCCACCAGAAAAATGCCGGCGTAATAAAAACCGAATTCATCGCAGATGATATCCACAGTCCGCTCAAACAAAACCAGCGGATCTAAAATCGTGGTGATGTTCTTCGCGGCGCGCGCGGCGGCTTTCAGCAAAGTAGCATGTCTTTCAATTGAGTTTGTCATAAGTTCCTCTTTAGTTTGTAAGTGCAGGTTGAAGGTTGAAGGTTATTCGCCGCTTAAAATTTTCTGAACCAATTCCACCAAGCCTTGCTCGCGCCCTTTGACGAAAAAAGCGCTGGCGCCGCGCGCCACTGCATCTTTGGCTTTGCTCACTTCGTCATAAGCGGTCAAAATGATCACCGGCAGGTCAGCGCGCTGTTTTTTGAGATCGTCCAAAAGGTCTAAGCCGGCGCCGTTTTTAGGCGCGCCGTCAAAGCTTGGCATATTCAAATCCAGCACGGCAATATCCACCGTTTTCAAGTTCTGAGCGAAGATCGCGCTCCCGCTTTGACAATCCATCGCGGTCAACACGTCAAACCCGGCGCGAAGCATGGTTTTTTCCAAGCTCCGTTGCACCAATTTTTCATCATCTACCAAAAGAATAGTCGTCATCGTCGTTTCTCCAAAATTATTTTTCAATAGGCAGGCGCACAAAAAATTTCGCGCCTTGCCCAACTTCGCTTTCCAACCAAATCTTGCCGCCATGCTGATTGACAATTTGCATCACCGCCGAAAGCCCCAGCCCAGTGCCGCCGTCTCCGCCTTTCGTCGTAAAAAACGAGACCCAAATTTTTTCCTGAATTTCCGGCGGAATGCCGGGTCCGTTATCCTGCACCGTCACCAAAACAAAGTTCGGGTCGGCATCGCGCCCGCCCTGCACAAGAATCTGCGGCGCCGGCGTAGCGTTCAAAGCTTCCCAAGCGTTCTTAATCAAATTATTGAAAACCTGCTCCACCTGCCGCGCATCCACATGCACGTTGGGAAAATCCTCAGCCCAATTCAATTCCACTGCGCCATCCGGCAAACCCATATTGGCGACAGTCTCCGCAATCATTTCATTCAACGCAACCGATTCGTCATTCCGTTGGCGCGCAGGTCCAATCAGCCCTTCTTTGATGCTGAGAATCGTCTCGGCGCTGTTTTCTGCAATTTCCAAATCTTCAAACAAAGATTCTACGCTGACCAAAGCTTGCAAACGATTCGGCTTCATCACAGACATCTCGGCGAGAATTTTTGATAAATCCAAACCCTGGGCTTGCGCCTCTTCCTTGACCGTTTGCACAGCCGCTTTCAAACTAACATTTTCCAACGCGGATTCATCCACTTGCGCGATCAGCGCCAAAAGATAAGCCATATCTTCACGCACGCGCTTAACACTCCCCGGAATGGGCGCGGCTTTATTCCCCACCCAATGAATCGCTTCGCCGGTGGCAGTGGCAATCGCTTCATAAGTTTTCGTGCGTAAAATTTCAGAGTTAGCGGCTTCCAGTTTCAACATCAACTGCGCGTTGTTCAAGGCAATCGCGATCTGATCCGCCATCGTTTGCAAAGAAGTCACATCTTCCTCGGAGAAAGCGTTTGGCTCAGAACTTTGCACGGTGACGGCGCCAAGCGCGCGCGCATCCACGATCAAAGGCAACGCCATTTCCGAGCGCGTATTCGGCAAATAAGGATTCTTAACCCGCGCTTCTTCGTCCGCTACATCAAAAGCAATTTGCGCCTTTTGTTCAACAATGGATCTGCCGATCATTGAATTTTCATCTACCAGCAAGCGATAATTTTCCGCTAACATCTTTCGCCCCGCCACAGCATAACCAGCCCGCAAAACAGCCCATTGCCGGTCGTCTGAGATCAAAAAGATGCCGGAATAATAAAAATTGAATTCGCTACAAATGATGTTGACGGTATGCTTCAACAAATCGTCCATATCCAAAATGGAAGTGACCATTTGTCCGGCGCGCGCGGCGGTTTCCAGTAATTTATGCCTGCGCTCCAGCATGGAAAACATCTTTTCATTTTGCTGAAGCAGATATTTATTCTTTTCAACCGTAGCGCTCAACTGGCGGATATTTTCCTCCAGCCTTTGCACAAGTTCTTGTTGATACGCCTGCAAATACTGTTCGGCGTCTTCCAGCTTTTCAACTTTACCGTTGAAGTAAGCGTTCACCAACGCTTCAAAATCTTCGTCAATAGGTTTGGGGATAAAGCCCACCGCACCTGCGGCTAGGGCGCGTTCGCGCGCGCCGGGAGAAAGGTCCGCCGAGACGATCACAATCGGCGTATTCGGCAACATCTTCTTCAAGCGCGTAGCGGCTTCGCTACCGGTCATGTGCGGCAAATTATGATCGAGCAAAATAATATCGGGCTGAGTCTCTTCGGCAAGTTGCAAGCCGTCCAGCGGATCGTCCGCTTCGAGGATGATGTATTGATCCGCGAGCAAGCGCCGCACCAAAGCGCGCATTTCGTCGCTATCTTCGATATAAAGCAATTGCGGTAATTGAAGCGGATCGAGAGACATATTATTTCAACGCCTTGAAAATTCTTTTGCGACTTGTTGCGCTTCTAAACGCTGTTGGGAGATTTGCTCCAGCGCTTCGGCGGTAATTGGAGATTCGTGAATCACGCGCACAAACTCAGACTTGGGCAGGGTCGTTATTTCTACGGGCATTTTCCCAGCCCGCGCAGAGGCGCCGAATTTTCCGCCATGCAGTAATTCAACTTCGCCAAAGAATTCGCCCGCTTTGCGCCAAGCCAGCGCTTCGCCGTTTTGCGAAATCAATTCCACTTCGCCTTGTTTGACTATATAGAAAGAATCTAATTCCGCGCCTTCGGCAAGAATCGCTTCATTGGGTTGATATGTTCGCGTTTGGGCGAGCTTCGTAAATTCCAGCATGTGGCGATGACGCAGTTTCGGCAGGGCTTTGGAAATCGCTTCGTCAATCAATTCGCCGTCCGAAAGGATGATGTTGCGATGCGTCCGCGAAGTGAGCGAAGGATCGTGCGTGACCATCACGACGGTTTTGCCCTGCGCGACAAAGCGCTCAAAGAGTTGGATGATCGTATCCGCCGAGCGCGTATCTAAATTTCCGGTCGGCTCATCGGCAACCAGCAAAGGCGGGTCACATGCCATAGCGCGGGCAATCGCCGCCAATTGTTGTTGCCCGGTAGAGACTAAAACCGGCAATTTGTTAGCGAATTTTTCCAAGCCCACCAATTCCAATAATTCCAAAGCGCGTTTGGGGCGCTCGTCAAAATCATACAGGCTGACATAATCCATCGGAAGCATGACATTTTCAAGGAGCGTGAGCATGGGCAGGAGTTGAAAAAATTGAAAGACAATGCCAAGATTTTTTCCGCGCCAATTTGAGCGCTGGCTTTCGCTCACGCCGGTATAAATATCCGCCGCATTGACGACGACTTGCCCTTCGGTGGGATGATCAATGCCGGTGATCATGTTGAGCAAGGTGGATTTGCCACTGCCAGATTTGCCGACAATCGAAACAAATTCGCCGCGCTTGATCGTCAAGTTCACGCCTTTGAGCACGGTGAATTCTCCGGCGGCGTTGGAGAATCTTTTGATTACGCCGCGTAGTTCGATCATAGCATCGGGATGGGAATCTGCGTCTCGGACGAGATCAACTTTCCGCTTAGCGCGTGAGGCGCTGACTGAGGGGTTTACGTTCATTTGCGTCTCCGCATCATGGTTCGGTCAAATTCAGATGGCGCATCCACCAGTTCGCCGTCGGCGATTGTCAAACTTCTTGAGAAGCGGCTCGCCAAACCTAAATCGTGCGTGACCATCACAATCGTTTTGCCGCGTTCTTCAACAAGGCGCGTGAACACATCAAAGATGTGATCGGCGGTGATCGAATCCAAACTGCCGGTCGGCTCATCCGCCACGAGAATCGGCGGGTCGTTTGCCAGCGCGCGCGCAATAGCGACGCGCTGTTGTTGCCCGCCAGAGATAAAGCTGGGAAGTTTATTAGCGTGTTCTTCCAACTCCATTAACTTCAAGAGTTCCAGCGCGCGCTCTTTGGCTTTACGTGGGTTGAAGTTGCCGGTCAGGTCCATTGGCAACATTACGTTTTCCGCCAAACTGAGCATCGGCAAAAGCTGAAAGGATTGATAGACCACGCCCATATTTTTGCCGCGCCAACTAGCGCGTTGATCTTCGGATAATTTATGGATGGACAGACTCGCGCCTTCAGTTTGAACCAGCGTTTCGCCGCTGGTGAGATCGTCCACGCCATTGAGCATGTTGAGTAAAGTGGATTTCCCCGCGCCGGATTTACCCACCACGCCGAGAAATTCGCCCGCCTCAATCTCGAGGTTGATATTTTTAAGCGCCACAAAATCTCCAGCGGCAGTGGAGTAAATTTTGTTGACGTCGCGCAGTTCAATGATAGGTGAAGTCATATACTTAATTCAACTCGTTTTATTCATAAAGTCTTGCAGTTGTTGGCGATATTTCGCCAGCGCTTTTTGTCCGCTCGCGGTGAGTTTACAAACGGTGAGCGGCAATTTTCCCTTAAATGTTTTTTCAATCCTGACGTATCCGGCTTCTTCTAATTTAGAGAGATGCGCCGATAAATTTCCTTTGGTTAGTCCGGTCTCGCGTTGTAAGAAGACAAAGTCCGCGCTGACTACGCCCGCGAGAATCGTGGCGATCAACAAACGCGCCGGTTCGTGGATCAGCCGATCTACATCGGTGAGGTTGCGGAGATCAGCGCTCATGGGCGTCCTCCTTAGGCAGAGGGTTCTCGCGGAGATATTTTCTGAGCGTGATAAAGCCTGTGGCAAACAGAACAATTCCAAAAAGCGCGAAGAATAAACTAACGGCGTATTGCGGAAGCCAATTGACCAAAGAAGCGCCTAAGCCAAAGCCAAACGCCGCGCCGGCTAAATAGTAAAAGCGATTCAGTTCTGCGGCGCGCAGGCGCACGATAATCAAGGTCAAGCCAATCAGCAAGCCGAGCACGCTCGGCAACCAGCGAAACGTCCCCACCCATTTGCCGACGCCAACGACCAAAATCACAAAGCCGGCGAAGGATAAAAAGATGAAAACCTTCGCTGAAAATTCTTCGCCTTTCGCGGGGTAATATTCCACATAGCCGGTGCGCGGATAAGTGATCTGTAGTTTGAAAACATTAATCAGCCGGTTGGTCAAAAAAATGCCGAGCAGTAAAATCAAAATCAAACCGCCGTCTAAATACAGCGGGGCATTAGAATCCACCGGAAGCCACTGATGCCCAGCCACATAGATTGCCAGCAAAACAAAAAGCCCGCCAATGACCATTTCGCCAATGCCGTCTTTGAACCAGTAGCGCCGCACGCGCCGTTCGATTTCGTTGAAGTCGTGATCCATAGTAAACTGGTTTGTAATGCAAACCAGTTTACATATTACGCGAGAACGCCCGCCCTGTCAAGTTTTACGGTTTACTATTTTGATAGGCAGGCGATCAAATCCAGCGCCGCATCATCCGCCTCGGAACTGGCGATCGCCAGCACAGGCGCCTTGCCCGCCGAATAAAGTTTACGCAGGCTTTCAGTCATCCAACGCGCCGATAAAATGCCAATGGAATTTGGGTCGGCGCGCAATGCGTCGGTCATGTTCTGCGGATCGGAAGCGACTCGCGCCAACGCGGCGACGCCGCTAGCGTTCGTCACGAATTGGTCAAACCACATCTGCAGATCCGCATCTGAAGCATAGACCCAAACCGGCGCGGCTGAAGCGCCTCGTCCGGCGAATACGGCTTGCGTTTGCTCTAGGCTCAAACTCGGCGTTGGGTTTTGGCGGTCCGCAACGACCAAAATCTCCTCTTCGTCAATCTGATAAGCGGGAGCGGTCAAGTTGGCTGGCTCGCCGAGGCGTAAATAAATTTGCGGGTCCGCAGGCGTAACTTGTAAAATTATTCCCTGCGCGTTGGCGCAGACGAATAATTCCGTCAGCCAGGGTTGCGCGGCGAGCGTGGCGTAAACCGTCACCACAGTTGGCGCGGCGGGGGTTTGTGGAGTCGAAGCGCAAGCGAAAAGCAAAAAAGGCGCAACCAAAAAACAAACGATTTTCTTCACCACCGTTTAATCAACTCCACGAGCAAATTCTTTTTTTCTGCCAGCGAATCCGCGTAAATAAATTCCCGTTCCGAATGATAACCTTCCCCGACTGCGCCCATGCCGTCTAATACAGGCACGCCTAACGCGGCGACAAAATTCCCATCCGAGCCGCCGCCTGTGCCGCCGGCTTTTAGCTCCATGCCAATTCGCGCGGCAATATTTTTGGCTTTTGCAAATGTAGTTTGCATCGTGTGGTCAAAAGGCATGGGCGGGCGATTCAGCTGTCCCGTAATTTGAAGCGCTGTTCCATCCAAAACCGGTTGGAGACGGTTAACTTCCGCCTCAATTCTCGTCCATTCGTCTGGTTGCAGAACCCGCACATCTACTTCAATTGACGCTTGATTCGGCACAACATTGGAAGTTGTGCCGCCGCGAATCACGCCAACGTTCAGCGTAGTTTGCTTTGCATAATCCGTCAGCTTTTGAAGCGCCAGCGTTTGATGCGCGATCTCCTCAATGGCGTTACGCCCCTGCGCGTGATCGCCGCCCGCGTGAGCGGCGCGCCCATGCGCTTCCACATGAAAATGCCCCACGCCTTTGCGCCAAGTTTTCAGCGCGCCATCCGGCAGAGCGGCTTCAAAGACGAGGACCAGTTGCGCTTGCCGCGCCAATTCTTCAATATGTTTGCACGAACTATCGCTACCGATTTCTTCGTCAGAAGTACATAGCAACGTGATAGATCGGTTGAGCGAATTTATTTTTTGAAGTTCGGCAATTGCGGAAAGACAAATCACAATACCGGCTTTCATATCCAACACGCCGGGCCCGAAAATTTTTCCGTCCGCTTCGCGGTACGGCATGGACTGAAGCGTGCCGATGGGAAAGACCGTATCCATGTGACAGAGGAATAAAAAGTTTTCCGCGCCGCTCCCCCATTTAGCGACAACATGTTTCCCAACTGTTTGATTTTCAAGCGTTTGAATCTCTGCGCTTAGTTTGCGCGCTTCGGCGATGACTAAATCCGCAACGCGATTCACCGCCGCCGGATCGTGCGAAGGCGATTCGGTTTCAACTATTTTTTTGAGCAAAGCTTTTGAATCCATTGGGGAACTCGTCACCGAACGATTAGAAGAAGCAAACCGAGAAGCGCGCAGTAAGCGGAAAAAATATACAGCGAGCGCTTGCTCAAATAGGCGATCAGCCATTTGATTGAAAACCAGCCGACCACGCCCGCCGTGACACAACCAACGAATAAATAGCCAATCAATTCATGCGTGCCGGTCATCCGAACTACTTCAATGGATTGATATGCTCCAGCCGCCAACAAAATCGGCGCGGACATCAGGAAGGCGAAGCGCGCCGCAGAGGGGCGGTCAAAGCCGCGAAGCATACTGCCGGCAATTGTGCTTCCCGAACGCGACGCCCCGGGAAAAATCGCCAGGATTTGAAAAAGCCCGACAAATAAAGCATCCACCCAAGTAGCCGATTCAAGCGTGCGCTGGCGTTTATCTAAAACTTCCACCAAAGTCAGCAAGGCCGCCGTCACCAACAAGCGAATGCCAGCCTGAACAAACGGTTCCGTGAACATCTCTTCGACCAAATCTTTGAACAAAAAACCAACTGTCAGCGCAGGTAAAGTGGCGATGATCACGCCCCAACCGAGGCGGGCGTAAAAATCGTCAAGCGGTTTACGCGCAATAATTCCTAAAATAAAGGCGCGCGCAATTTGCCAAATATCTTTCCAAAAGAAAATCAACATTGCCGCCACAGTTCCCAGTTGAACGATCACTGAGAAAGCCACCATTCTTTCATCGGCTGAAACTCCGAGCAAGCGACCAAAAATTAATAGATGCGCGGTGGACGAAACGGGGATAAATTCGGTCAGCCCTTGAATGACGCCAAGGACAAACGCATTGAAAATAGTCATAAAATTATTTCACCATGAAGAACTAAGAATTAAGCGGAGGTTGCGCGTTTGGCGTTATTCGCCCACTGATTCAATAAATCCGGCGCGCGCGCTTCAAAACTTCCGTCCGCAATGTAGCCGCGAATCGACTCCATCAGCCGAATCAACGCGCGTAAATTGTGAATTGAGATTAACGTCCCAGCCAAGAGTTCTTTAGCGACGATCAAATGCCGCAGATAAGCGCGGGTAAAGGTCTGGCACGCATAACAATCGCAAGTCTCGTCAATTGGACGCTCGTCTCTAGCAAAAGCGGCATTCATCAAGTTGAGGCGGCCCTCAGGAGCGAATGCAGAATGATGCCGCGCCAAGCGCGTTGGCAGAACGCAATCAAAAATATCCACGCCGCGCAGAACGCCGTTGATCAAATCTTCGGGAGTTCCAACGCCCATGAGGTAGCGCGGTTTATGCTCAGGCAGGAGCGGCGTCACTACATCCAGCGTGGCGTGCATCTCCGCTTTTGATTCGCCGACCGAAAGCCCGCCAATCGCAATGCCCGGCGTATCCAACGAAGCGATAAATTTAGCAGACTCTGCGCGAAGCGCCGAATCGACTCCGCCTTGCACGATGCCAAACAAAGCTTGATCGGCGCGGGTCTTCGCTTTGAGGGATCTCTCCGCCCAAGCATGAGTCCGCCGCATAGCAAGCTTGGTATATTCCCGATCGTTTGGATCAGAACATTCGTCAAAAGCCATAATAATATCCGCGCCCAGGTTTTCTTGAATCGCGATGGATTTCTCAGGCGTAAAACGATGCGTCGAGCCGTCAATGTGACTTTTGAAAGTTACGCCGTCATTGTCAATTTTGCGCGTCTGCGCCAAAGAAAAAACCTGAAACCCGCCAGAATCCGTGAGCATGGGTTTGTGCCATTGCATAAATTGATGTAAGCCGCCCATATCGCGGACAAGTTCGTCGCCCGGGCGCAGGTAGAGGTGATAGGTATTGCTCAAGACGAGCGAGGCGTTGATTTCTTTGAGATGCTCAGGCGTGAGGGTCTTAACCGTAGCTTGCGTGCCAACCGGCGCAAAAACCGGCGTGATCAAATCGCCGTGCGGCGTAGAAAAGATTCCGCTCCGCGCGCGATCGTTTTGGGATGTAATTTGAAATTGAAACATGCGAAGATTATACGATATTTGAAAATGGCTGGCTTGGGCGGGCGGCAAAATAAGGAAGATATCTAAACTTGGAATTCTCCGAATCGTGAAATTAGGGTATAAATTGGACGCTTATCAGTTACATTAATCTTTTTTGGAGAATTAATCTAAAATGGAGTTCGTTCAAACAAAAATCCCAGATATCCTAATTATTGAGCCGCAGGTTTATGGCGACGAGCGCGGCTTTTTTCTTGAGACTTTCCGAGAAAATAAATTCATCGAAGCGGGCATCGTCGAAAAATTCGTACAGGAAAATCATTCATCCTCGCAAAAAGGCGTATTACGCGGATTACATTATCAAATTAAACAAACCCAGGGCAAACTGGTGCGAGCGATTGCCGGAGAAATTTTAGATATTGCCGTAGATCTGCGGCGCAGTTCTCCAACTTTCAGTCAATGGGTTGGTATAATTCTTTCAGAAACGAACAAGCGTCAACTATGGATTCCTAAAGGGTTCGCGCATGGTTTTTACGTTCTAAGCGAACAAGCCGAGGTGACCTACAAAGTGACCGATTATTACGCCCCCGAATGGGAACGCAGTATCTTATGGGACGATCCACAATTGGGCATTGACTGGCAAATTTCCACGCCGCCCATTCTATCCCCTAAAGATTTGGCTGGAAAATCATTCCAGAACGCCGAGATTTTCGAGTAAAGGTTTTCATTGATGAATAATGTACTAGTCACAGGCGGAGCCGGCTTCATCGGCTCTAATTTTATTCGGCATTTACTAAGCGTCGAAACAGAGATTCGCGTCGTCAACTTTGACGCATTAACTTACGCAGGCAACGCCGACAACTTGAAAGACGTACAAAATGATTCGCGCTACCTCTTCGTGCAGGGAAATATTTGCGACGCTGATTTTGTATCCGCAACTTTGAGAAAATACGAAATAGATACAGCTGTACATTTTGCGGCGGAATCGCACGTTGACCGTTCTATTTTAGGTCCGCGTCAGTTTGTTGAAACCAATGTCATGGGAACATTCACGTTGCTCCATGAGGCGAAAAAATTCTGGCTGGACGAATCAAGCCTCCCTCAAATTACGAAGCGCTTTCATCATGTTTCAACAGACGAAGTTTTTGGATCGCTCGCGCCGCACGAACCCGCCTGGACGGAAGAAACGCCCTACGCGCCTAACTCGCCGTATGCCGCATCTAAAGCTTCCAGCGATCATCTGGTGCGCGCCTATCAGCATACCTATCATCTACCCATCACAATCACAAATTGCTCCAACAACTACGGTCCTTATCAATTTCCTGAAAAATTAATACCGGTAATTATTCTCAACGCGCTGGAAGGAAAGCCCCTGCCCGTTTATGGAGACGGACAGCAAATCCGAGATTGGTTACACGTACAAGATCACTGTGAAGCGATCCGCTTAGTTTTACAGAAGGGCAAAATTGGAGAAACTTATAATGTCGGCGGCGTGAATCAACCCGCCAACTTAACTATTATTGAAACAATTTGCGAAATGCTCGACGAAGCCAGACCAAGCGGCGCGCCACACAAAAACTTGATTACCTTTGTGAAGGATAGATTAGGGCACGACCGCCGTTATGATATTGACACCACAAAAATTTCTACAGAATTAGGCTGGCAACCGCGCCACACGCTGACCGAAGGCTTGTTCGATACTGTCCAATGGTATTTAGCCAACTTAGAGTGGGTTCAAACTATCCGTCAACGTCAAGATTATCAAGGTTGGATAGACGCAAATTACAAAGCTCGTTAATTTATGGAGAATAGATAGAAATGAAGGGCATTATTCTTGCGGGCGGCAAAGGCACCCGCCTACACCCATTAACTTTGTCAATTAGTAAACAGATCTTACCTGTTTACGACAAGCCGATGATTTATTATCCGCTGTCCATGCTGATGCTGGCGGGAATGCGCGAGATTTTAATCATCAGTTCGCCGGAAGATCTGCCGTTATTCAAAAAATTACTTGGAAGCGGAGAAAGCTGGGGCATGAAATTCTCTTACGCCGAACAGCCCGAACCGCGCGGCTTAGCGGACGCTTTTATTGTGGGCGAGAAATTTATAGACGGCGATTCTGCTTGTCTAATTTTAGGCGACAATATCTTTTTCGGTCACGGCTTGTCTGAGAAAATTGAACAAGCCTCCAAACTAGAAAAAGGCGCATTGGTTTTCGCTTATCCCGTTCAGGATCCTGAGCGTTATGGCGTAGTGGAATTTGACTCTAACGGTAAAGCCATCAGCCTTGAGGAAAAACCGCAACAACCGCGCTCAAACTATGCCGTGCCGGGCTTATATTTTTATGATAACCGCGTGGTTGATTTTGCCAAAAATCTCAAGCCTTCCAAACGCGGCGAAATCGAAATCACCGATCTAAATCGTATTTATCTGGAAATGGGCGAATTACAAGTCAGTTCGCTTGGGCGCGGCATCGCCTGGCTGGATGCCGGCACGCACGAATCGCTCTTACAAGCGGCAAATTTTGTTCAAGCCGTGCAAGAACGCCAGGGTCTGATGATTGCCGCGCCGGAAGAAATCGCTTATCGGCAAGGATTTATTGATAAAAAACAACTTCAAAATATTATGAGTAAATTGGGGCATAATACTTATAGTAGTTATTTAATAAAATTGATGGAAAATAAACTTTAATTTTGCTATATAAAAATTCTATGACTAATCATATACAGCAGTTTGACTCATCGAAAAAATCAGATATTTTCAAGTTTATCCTTACAAATATTCGTGAATTACTCTTTTTTCGTTATGCCTTAATAAATTCTATATGATGATACTACTGATTGGTAAAACAGGGCAACTGGGCTGGGAATTATATCCTTTGCTTAGCCCACTCGGTCATATTCATTCTCCCTCTTCAAAACAACTGGATGTAAAAAATTTAAGAGCCCTTAAGGATTCTATAAACGCTATTCGCCCCGATATTATTATTAACGCTTCAGCCTACACTGCCGTAGACCGTGCCGAGAGTGAAAAAGAGCTTGTTATGCAGGTAAATGCCGAAGCACCTGCTGTGATGGCAGAATATGCAAAAAAACTGAATGCGATTTTTATTCACTATTCTACCGATTATGTTTTTGATGGTAAAAAAAATATACCCTATACTGAAAACGATTTAACCAACCCGCTCAATATATATGGCAAAAGTAAGTTGAGCGGCGAACAGGCGGTCGGTCAGGTGGGGGGCGCGTATATCATTTTAAGAACAAGTTGGGGATATAATGTGCGTGGCGATAATTTTGTCACAAAAGTTTTATCTTGGGCGCAACAGGGAAACCCGTTGAAAGTTGTCACCGACCAAATTGGTAGCCCTACGTGGTCTCGCGCGTTGGCACACGTTACAGCCCAAATGATAGAGCATGGCAAGTTAAATTTGTATGATTATTTTTCTGCAAAAAGCGGGATATATCATTTAGGCGGTGCAGGCAGTGTCTCTCGCTTTGATTTTGCCAAAGAAATTCTGCGTCTCAGTTCGACGGGCAAATTGGGCGCTGAACTCAAACCTGCGCGTACCTCCGATTTTCCAACCCCGGCAATTCGCCCACTTTATACCTCGTTAGATTGCTCGAAGTTTGAAACTACCTTTGATATTAGCCTGCCCAAATGGCAAGAATCTTTACAAATTTCGTTAAAGGAGCATTATGCTTCACCAATCCAACAACCTTACAGACGCATTTCATAGTACATCTGTCCTATCAAAAAAGTTTTTTTTGCATTAAAATTCGCTCCATACTTCAACATTAAAATAATTCCCGTTGATAAATAGATTAAATCAATTTAAGCGCAACAAGTTTTCAATTCGGAGGCTGTCATGTTTAAGAAAAGTTCATTTAATTTAGCCATTGTACTTGTTTTTGTACTTGGGCTTTTCGCGCCAGGTGCAAATCAAATTGCGCAGGCGCAAGAAAATCAAGTTGAAAACGCTCAATCCAACGAAAGTGAAGTTCCTACAAACCGAATTATCATCAAATATAAAGAAGGTACCAACGCTTCCTTCATGCCGGCTTTAGAACCTCAAATGCAACGAGTGCGCGAGGCGTCTAACTGGTCTTTAGAATATGTACGCGAAATGTCTGATCAGGCGCATGTATTGGAATTACCCCAACGTGTATCTGCCGAACAAATGGAAGCCATTGTAGCGCAACTAGAATCTTTACCTGAAGTTGAATATGCTGAGCCAGACCGAATTTATCATCCTACGGTTGTTCCAAACGATTCTCTCTACGGTGACCAATGGTATTTACACGATACATGGGGTATTAATGCCCCCGCCGCCTGGGATAAGGAAACAGGTTCAACGAACGTTGTCATTGCTGTACTTGATACAGGGATTGCGCCACATGGCGACATAACAGACCGCACGATTGCCGGTTATGATTTTATAAGTCAAGATTTTTGGAATGCAACATGGGTTAATTACACTGCAAATGACGGTGATGGACGTGATAATGACCCGAGCGACCCTGGCGATTGGATTACTGTCAATGAGAATAACGGTTCAGACAAAGATAATTTTTTTCTAAATTGTGGCGTCTCCTACAGTTCATGGCATGGCACTCATGTAGCAGGCATCATTGGGGCTAAAACCAATAATAACGACGGCATCGCAGGGGTGGATTGGAATGCAAGAATTTTGCCCGTGCGCGTATTAGGAAAATGCGGCGGCTATACTTCTGACATTGTAGATGGCATGCGTTGGGCGGCAGGTTTAACGGTTACTGGCGTGCCTGCTAATGCAAACCCTGCTCATATCATTAATTTAAGTTTAGGCGGTCCAGGCAGTTGTTCCATCACCGAGCAAAATGCAGTGACTGAAATTTTGAATGCAGGTACTGTGATTGTTGCCGCGGCTGGTAACAGTAATGTTAATGTCAATAATTTTAGCCCCGCAAATTGTACTGGCGTCATTGCAGTTGCCGCAACAGATTATGCTGGCGAAAAAGCCACTTACAGCAATTTCGGATCTGGAATTGATATTAGCGCCCCAGGCGACAATATATTCTCTTTAATAGATGCTGGCGCAACGATACCAGAAGAAGAAGATTATAGCGATAAATCAGGCACAAGTATGGCGGCTCCGCAGGTGAGCGGCGTGTTAGGTTTGATGTTTGCTATCAACCCAGATTTAACTCCCGCTCAGGCGCTGTTCATGCTCCAGCAGTCTGCTAAGGCATTTCCTGATGGAGGTACCTGTACCACCACAAATTGTGGGGCAGGCATCCTAGATGCTGGCGCCGCTGTTGCTTTAACAAAATTGCCAGATTTGATTATTACGAACGTCACTTTAAACCCCGCCGAGCCAGTTTCGGGGCAACCATTCGAAGTTAATGTCACTGTCAAGAATCAAGGCGGGAGCAACTCAGGTAGTCTTGTATATCGTGATATATGGGTAGATGTTGATCCAAGAACACTTCCTTCAGACGGAAATGGATGCCCAGACTCGGATAGTGATTATTTTAGAAGTGAGTACAATAATAGCATACCGGCTGGCGCTTCTGAAACATTATCAGTAACCATTGATAACCCACCTTTGTCTGGCTCACATCAATTATGGGCCTATGTAGATGCTAGTTGTACTGTCGCTGAAAGCATGGAAGATAATAACGTGATGGGGCCGATTGCGGTGGGATACTATTTTGAGCCATTAGGTTTATTAAGTAATGCTTTTAATTATAACGAAGGCTGGCGGGTTGACTCTCATCCTCGCTTAGTTGGCGACTTTAATGGGGATGGCAAGGATGATTTAGTAGGTATTGGATATTCTTCAGTCTTTATAGCCCTAGCAAATTCTTCAGGAAATGGTTTTTTTGCCCCTGACATCTGGTCAAATGCCTTTAATTACAATGAGGGCTGGCGGGTTGACTCTCATCCTCGCTTAGTTGGCGACTTTAATGGGGATGGCAAGGATGATTTAGTAGGTATTGGATATTCTTCAGTCTTTGTAGCCTTAGCAAATTCTTCAGGAAATGGGTTTCTTGCTCCTAGCATCTGGTCAAATGCCTTTAATTACAACGAAGGCTGGCGAGTCAATATGCATCCTCGCTTAGTTGGCGACTTTAATGGGGATGGCAAGGATGATTTAGTAGGTATTGGATATTCTTCAGTCTTTGTAGCCTTAGCAAATTCTTCAGGAAATGGGTTTCTTGCTCCTAGCATCTGGTCAAATGCCTTTAATTATAACGAAGGTTGGCGGATTGATACACACCCCCGTATAGTAGGGGATGTAAATGGAGATGGTAAAGATGACTTGATAGGTATTGGATACAGTGCAGTTTTTGTAGCTCTAGCAAACTCATCTGGTAATGGCTTTTTGCCTCCATCCATATGGTCAACGCATCTTGATTACGACGATGGTTGGCGAGAAGATATGCACCCACGCATGTTAGCAGATGTAAATGCTGATGGTAAGGATGATCTAGTGGGCTTTGGAAACGATGGAGTATGGGTAGCCTTATCACATCCAAGTAGTAATGCTTTTATCTCTCCAGATCGATGGACTACAGCTTTTAATTACGATGAAGGCTGGCGAATAAATATGCACCCTCGAATGCTAGGAGATTTTAATGGGGATGGTAAAAGTGATTTAGTTGGCTTTGGATATTCTGGTGTTATAATTGCTATCGCTCATTAGTTGAGTTTTTACAATTAAAACATAAAGACAATATCGGGCTGTGGCTCGATGAACGAACCGATTGGCAACGATTGGACAACCTCGTGCAAAAAGCCGGACAATCTGCTTGGTGTCCCAATGGTTATTTGACCCAGAGTGACATCTTTCCAGTCTCAGTCTTGATTTACTGGCAGAAAGGTGAAAAAGAACCTCGGTGTTTGGCAAGCAACCTGCCGGATGCCGCCTTGACTTTGCGCTACTACCGCAAAAGGATGTGGATCAATGAAATTTATAAAAACTACCGTACACGAGGAAGAAATTGATTTAGTAGCAAATTTACCTAAATTTTCTATTATATTGGGTATTACTGGTAGTTATGCGCTTATTGAAAGTGCAATATTAGAGACTATCCAAACTATAAATAGTGTTAGTAATATCAAATTAGAGTTAGTGGTTATTTATAACCACCCTGGTTGGTTTCAATCTCCTTTCCATCAGATGCTCCCATTAAAAATAAAATGTGATTATCGTGTTTTTAATGCAGATAGTGAGAACTTAGCGTCTGTGTTTAATTACGGAGCGGCAAATGCAAGAGGAGAATACTTGTTATTCCTTTGGCCAGGTTGCCATGTTGCTCAAACAGGTTTAAATACTCTTTACAAGGCAATACAGGATAACAAATCTGATTTATATATATATCCAAATAATGATATCTTGGCTAATTATGGCGTTGATGGTGAATACTTTGTCAATAATTTCTTCACTCACTTTGTATCAAGTGAAGAAATTATTATTATTCCTCAAACCCTAATACGTGCAGATTTTCTTAAGCAGTTAGGTGGTTTTTCAGACTCTTTGTTGTTAGGTAAAGAGTTCCAGCGAGAATTTTTTCTTAGGGCTACTAGAAGCAAAAGTATAGAAATATTAAGCATATCAAATCCAATCTGTCAAGTAGTGACTAATCTTGAATCTATAATAGAAGATTTGAATCTGTCTAGATATGCTACCCAATCATTTGCAGTGAGGTCTGGTCTTAATGGGACATCTGCTATAGAACAAGAATCTAATTTTCTAAACGATATTCAAGAAAATTATTTTAAAAGAATTGTAAATCCTCAATCTCGCCAAGATGCCCACCCCCCCCCTCCACTTCGTATTATATTAGTCAGTGGAGCGTGGGAGTATCATCATAATAAACTAACGTTTTATAACTATTTTAAGATTTTAGAAGGCTCTGGTAAATTAACTTTTATTCCCCGTCTTGACCGTGTAATTTTACCAGAAAAAGACCTTCTAAATGCCGATTTGGTAATTATTTCTAGAGGGCGATCGGCAAACATTCTTAAGGTTTTGGATTACTGTGAGCGTTTTAATGTCCCGGTTCTTTATATGATTGATGATAATTGGTTTTCTATTTCTTCTGATTATCCGAAACTATACGGTTCTCTATTTGTATCTGGTAACCCTGAGTATGAAGTTTTTTTAGAATGTTTACGACGAAGTACGGCTGTCCTTGTGTACAATAAAGTCTTGGAAGAAGATGTTAAAAGATATGCTCGTAAAGTTTTTCGGCTTCCTGTTAATATATTAATTGATGATTTTTTAAAAAATGATAAGGTCGTTTTGCCACATCAGGTCAATTATTTATTGGAATGGCGCCAGCAAGAGAATGGCACCTTGCTTGGTTATGTAGGCAGTGCAAGGTTTACTGATGTTGCTTTTCGTGCATTAGCACGAGCCGATATGGACGCTGACATGAATGTGAAATTAATCTTATTCGGCAACTTGCTTCCTGAACACCGAAATATATTTAAGCATAACCCTATAACCCTACCATTTACTACCTATGAAAATTATGCCCAAATTATGAGGAGCCTTAATCCAGATGTGTTAGTTGCACCTTTAGAAAATAATCGAACTTCGAATTCGAAATGTCCTAACAAATATCTTGAGTATGCGGTATCAGGCTCCGTTGGGGTTTATACAGATATTTACCCCTACAATGAATATGTAAGAGACCGCTCCACAGGTGTCCTTGTTCCAGCTGAGGCAACAGAGATAGATTGGTACAATGCCATAAAAGAATTAGTAATTAATAGAGATATTAGGGGAAACATAGCTTGTTCTGCCAGAGAAGATGTTCTATCTCAATACGAGACACGAAAAGTTCTTCCAGAATTTCTCTCTATGATACATCAAGTTATACAAGATAACCAGGAAGACTCCAAATTATAATATGAAGACCATCGCTTTAATTTCGCATTCTGCTGGTTTACAAGGCGCAGAAAGGATGCTGCTCAATCTCGCCATTCTACTTAAGAAGGGTGTCCAATTCGAACCTATCTTGTATATTCCCAACCAAGAGGGTCCATTATTTGAGGAAGCCAAAAAACGCCGAATTCGTTATATAAGCTACTTTCCTCCTCCATGGCATATTTATCCAATAGAGTTAAAAGGCTTTGCGCAAAGATATAAAGAATCATACTCTTCACTCTATCAGGCTTTGCTCGAAAACCCATGTGACCTTATGTTGGTCAATACACATGTGAACATAGTGCCTGCAGGTATTGCAGTAGAAATGAGAATTCCTATGATAGTTTGGTTGCATGGTGTGATTGATACGACGATGGTTAAAGGAAAATCAGAATTCTCATATTTTTGTACGCAATGGTTATTAAAGGTGGCCACCAAAATAGTATCTGTTTCAAATTGGACTGCTGAATTTTACAATTCGTTTTATGGTATCCAAGATTATTCCATAGTTCATAATTGGCTTCCCAACGAATCTTATAAAGTAGACGCTGACTCAAAATATCAAAGCGGGAGATTTGTTTGTTTAGGCACTCATGAGGAGATCAAAGGCATTGATATCTTGATTGACGCGGCGATTGAACTAAAACGGCGGGGAAACGAATTTAAGATTGATTTATTTGGCGATGGACCATTATCTAAAGCGCATCAGGAGAGGGTAGTTAAGAGTGCGCTTCAAGATAATATATTTTTTCACGGCTATGTACCAGTAAATACCTCTATTTTTAAAGATAAAACTTGTTTAATTAGCCCGAGTTATGTTGAATCTTTTGGTATGACATTAATTGAAGGAATGGCTCAACATACGCCAATCATAGCGACACGTTCTGGCGGGCCGAACGAGATTGTTGAAGATGGATATACAGGCTTTTTAATAGACCGTGGTGACTATATCGCCCTTGCTGATAAAATGGAGATATTCCTGAAAGACTCTGTTTTAGCGAAAGATATGGGAGAAGCTGGATATAAATCCTTTCGTAGCCAATTTTCTGAGGCAGGGGTTACGGAAAAAATTCATTCAGTCTTGTTTGAGGCAATTTCGAATTATACAGATAGGAAAAGTATCTATAATTTAACACATGAAATGATGAAAAGTCTTCTTTGGAAATACACTATTCATGAAGAAACTTTTATACCTGTACCTACAATGAATAATTATCTTAGTTCTCTTCGTCTTGAAGCAGGACTTTTATATAAAATTATTCTACAAAAGAATATACTTACTAGATTGAAAATCTTAGCTATTGCAGATTTTGCTCCTCAACCATTAATATTAAAATTAAGCATATACTCATCAAGGGGACAACTCTTGAGAGTGGCTTACGAACTTGTTTCAGAGTTTGGATACGAAATTTGGCTTAGTTTTGAATTTCTTCCTATAACTGATATTCGAAATGAAACACTAACTTTAGAGATAGTTCTTATAGATGGAAGTGGTGTTATTCGGTTGTGTGAAAAAAATCAATTTGAACGGAAAATTAAGCGCATATATCGCAGGGGGATGGGGTTACTAGGCTTAAAGACTTATGGAAATCAATTATGTTTCGAGAGTGAATAAAAGAATGGGCTAAAATAGAACTATGAAACGATGTCCACTTTGCCAAGCCACAACCCGCCAAAATAGAGCGGGAAAAACAGATGCCGGTTCACAAAGATACCGTTGCATGCAGTGCAATCGCAAGTACACTCCTGACCCAAACAACAAGGGTATCCAGATAGCCTGCGCAAGCGAGCCGCAGAGATATACGTGGATGGCGACAACCTAGCGCTGAGGCCAGAGGAAGTGAAGGAGGCTGAAATGGATGAATTGTTTACCTTTACCGGCGATAAAAAAACAAAATCTACATTCTCACTGTGGTAGATCGCAAAACTCGCTGTATCTTAGGCTGTGGGCTGTGGTTTGGATTCGCACCCAGGAAGCCATTCAGCAAGTGGTGGACCAAGCATCAAAGGCCAAGTGGTACTACAGCGACGGGTTTGATGCCTACCAATGGCTCTGGTATCACCTGGGTAGGTATGAAGTTTACAAAGGCAAAGCAGATACCTATTCCGTGGAAGCCGATAACGCCGAACTCCGTCATTATCTTGCTCGTTTGGCTCGTAAATCTCGTTGCTTCTATCGTTGTCCACGCGCACTCGAATGTGCTTTACGATTATTCGTGCATTGCTTCAACAGCAGGTAATTTTACAAGCAACGCTATCCAAACTACATCTCGCATGTGATGGACTTTGTTAGCCCACCACTTTAGTCACTCTCATGTTTCTTATATCGTAGATGTAGTTATCTAACATTATAATAAACAAAATGATTTAAGTTACCTTTCAAACTCCTATTGTATTTTTCCTTAAGGGAAATATTTTGTGAAGGAATGCCACATTAAAAGAAAGATTAGATGTTTTTATCTGTTAACCACTCTGAGATATTCCGGAAGATTTTAAATGAGTGCGAGCTGATAAAGATGTGCCGTAGACGTTATAGTAAAATATAGGCAATATCAACAAGTTTCATATTTTAAAATAGATTTGAGCCCTAAACACAAGCAAGAAGAGAGATAAATTTATGTTACCAGCGAAGTTATCTGTAAAAAAGAAGCCGAATATATTTTTTTTTGACCAGAATCGTGTACTAGCAGATGTTATTCCTTTTTTTGAAACAATCTCATTGCCTATTGATGCAAATTTAATAGTTTCTTCTCAAGATACAATAGGCATACAGAAAAAAATAATTCAAGCAGCACGTTATTTTCAAGTACCCACACTTGTAATGCAACATGGCTTATATGCTCCTCGTGCATATACTTCAGTCTTTGATAAAAAATATAAGCTTGAGGCGGATAAAATTATGGTTTGGGGACCTGCTGAGAGACAACGTCTTATAGATAGTGGGATTTCTGCTGATCGTGTTATTGTGACCGGAACAACAATTCTAGATCATTTTAGTTTACCAGCAAAAGAATTTAGTGAAAACACACAGAAAAATATTGTATTTTCCCATACAAAATGGACACACGATATAGAAGAAAATAGTATCATAGCAAATATTTTAAGGAAAATTAAACACTATAATATCGTTACAAAAATAGTAACTACTCTTCCAAAAGATATAGATTTATCGTTATATGATTCCCCAATATATTCTGACCCCAATAGTTACAATCATTTGCAGATCTGCGAATCGGTACTAAAAAACGCAAGTGCTGTAGTCAGCGCGCAAGAAGGTACTTTTGAATTGTTGGCTCATTATATGGGGATACCTGTGATAATCGTCGACTTATGGAAGCCAAAAATACATGATGGATCAAATTACAAGGAAATCAAATCGATGTTTATTTCTGATGCTTGCTATCTTACAGAGTTAGAAGCACTTGAACAAACGATTTATAGCGTGATTGATAATCCGTATGAAAAAGAAGAACAAAGGAAACAATTTTTATATGATTTTGCCGCTATCGGATTTGACGAGTTCAAACCAATTGAGAGAATAATTAATACGATTCAGGAAAGTTACGATATACATCAAAATGAAATTAGTCAAAAGATGTATACGAAGCAAAAAAAACATATTCCTTTCTCACCTAAAATTCACGACAATTGGTATTACTCAAACCTACTGTTGATGAGAGAAATCTTTGCTAGTAAGGAGCAGGCGCTCAGTCAAAATATGCAGGAACTAGAACAGATAAAACAAGTATTTAGTCAGAATCAGCAGGAACTAGAACAGACAAAACAAGTATTTAGTCAGAATCAGCAGGAACTAGAACAGACAAAACAAGTATTTAGTCAGAATCAGCAGGAACTAGAACAGACAAAACAAGCGTTGAAAAAACTTTTAGTGGAAATAGATAATTTACAAGAAGAACCTTTTATGAAGTTGTTTTATCGTTTCAGGCATAAGTCGTTGCATGATTCGCTGAATCCACTATTCCAAAAAAATTTAAATGATAGTTATATATTTCAGAAGGTACAAGGTTTTTTTCTCCAAGCATCAAACAATTTACAAAAAAAGGATTTCATTAGCTACAAACTTGAATTTAAGCGTCGAGGACTGTCTGGTATTTGGATTGCGCCATTACTCAATCTTCCTGCTTCACAAGGAGTTATAGGTATTGAGATTGTTTCTTCAGAGAAAAAGATTGTAGTTCATAACACTTTACCTATTATTAATTTAGTATATAATACGCCTGCGCATTTCGCGTTTGACGCTTTACCGGAAACATTAACAGAAACATGGGAGATACGAGTATTTGTTCGCGATAGCAATATTCCCATCCACATTTTAGAATGGCAGAAATATTCTTTTGGTGGGTTAGGGAGATTGAAAACTCGAGCTTTTATGGCTTTCGATTTTTTGCCTTAAGAAAATCCTATTAATATTTACAGGGGTTTTCTCTATCAATCTATGGTATAAATTCCTTATTTTGGAGGTAATACTTGCTTCAGAAAGAACACAGAACAGTATTTGATTCGCAACACAATGCTATTTCACTTAAATCTATAACTAATACTATCTTAGATTTATTTCAATTTAAGTATGTACTTTTTAATCTTATAGGTACTGCCTTGAAAGCTCGATACAGGAGATCGTTTTTAGGATTTCTTTGGAGTTTATTAAACCCTCTTTTCACAATGATGATTCTATCTATAGTTTTTTCTACTATATATAAGCTTCCATTTTTAGAATTTGGTTTGTACCTTATGGGTGGTTTACTTCCATGGAATCTGATTTCTAATGGATTGGTGGGCGGGTCGCTTGCATACATTAATGCAGAAGGATATTTGAAAAAGGTATATTTGCCAAAGCAAATTTTCCCTATATCTGTATTAGGTGTTGAACTCGTAAATTTTTCTTTAAGTTTAATAAGCTTCTTAATTGTTGCTTTTGTTTTTGGCGCAAGATTTAGCTGGTCATTTTTATTATTACCAGTTGCTTTGTTGTTATTAGCTTTGTTCTTGCTTGGGTTGATGCTTACTATCTCAGTCGTCACAGTTTATTTTCGAGATTTTTCACACATCCTTCAGATTGGATTAACGGGCCTTTTTTATTTAACACCTGTAGTTTATCCATTATCTTTTGTCTCTGGTTCTACCTTACAAAGACTCATTATTTTCAATCCATTTTATTATTTTGTTGAAATGTTTCATCAGGTTATTACTGGATCAGGTCCTTTGTCTCCTCATATCTGGTTTTATTGCCTGCTATTATCTGTTGTTAGTTTAACAGCAGGTCTTTTTATCTTTCTGAAAAAAGAAAATGATATAATTTACCGTCTATGAATAATTTTATTGATTTAGAAGCAGTAAATGTTAAATTTAAGATTTATCGTAATCCAACACCTTCACTGAAAGAATGGTTTTTGAATCGTTTTTCAGGAAATTCGAATCGAGATAACGTTTTAGAGTTTTATGCCTTAAATCAAATTAATTTGAAAATCGAAGCAGGTACGCGGCTTGGTGTGCTGGGGTTAAATGGAGCAGGCAAATCAACTCTGCTAAAAACTATTGCAGGAATATACTATCCTCACCAAGGTAAAATTACGATTTCGGGTAGAGTAACTCCGCTTATGGAGCTAGGCGCGGGTTTTGATGCAGAACAAACTGGGCGCGAGAATATCTACCTTAATGGTTCTATGTTGGGTTTTTCTCCCACCGAGATGAAGAAACGTGAATCTGCAATTGAGGAGTTCTCAGAATTGAAAGACTTCTTAGACTTACCAGTGAAATATTACTCCAGCGGTATGTATGGACGCCTTGCTTTTTCCATTGCGACAATGACAGAACCTGAAATACTGTTAATAGACGAAGTTTTCGCTACTGGCGATGCGCATTTTGTGGAAAAAAGCGCTAAAAGGATTTTGGACCTTGTAGAACGCTCTCAAATTGTTATTATAGTTACGCACAATTCCCAGCAGATTATTAAACTCTGTAATCGTGCTATTGTTTTGGATAAAGGCAGGGTTGTTAATGATGGAAATCCAATTGAGATGGTTAATTTTTATAATCAAACCTTAGTAAACAAATAGTAGTTAAGGAGAATTTAACAATGGAACCTATTCAACTTTTTGTACCAACATTCCGCATAGATGAAACTTTAGAAGAAATTCGCCTCTGTTTAGAAAAAGGCTGGACAGGTATGGGATTTAAGACTGTAGAACTCGAAGAGGCATGGAAGAACTATACTGGACTACCAAATGCGCACTTTCTAAATTCTGCTACAGCGGCACTCCATTTAGCTGTCCTATTATTGAAGGAACATGGTAACTGGCAAGATGGTGATGAAATTATTACTACACCAATGACATTTGTTTCTACAAATCATGCTATTCTTTATGAAAAACTTACTCCGGTTTTTGCTGACATAGATAATATGTTATGTATAGACCCTGAGTCTCTTCAGCAGAGAATTACCCCAAAAACAAGGGCAGTAATGTATGTAGGGCTAGGAGGTAATACTGGACAATTGCGAAAAATTGCTCAGATTTGTAAGCAACACGGATTAAAATTGATTTTAGATGCATCACATATGTCTGGAACCCGCTGGGCCGATTCTGGAAACCATATTGGAAATGAAACAGATGTCTCAATCTTTAGTTTTCAAGCCGTTAAGAATATGCCCTCAGGCGATTCGGGTATGATTTGTTTTAAAGAAACAGAACTTGATGCCGAGGCTAGAAAATGGAGTTGGCTTGGTATTAACAAAGATACTTATTCCCGTACGGCAAGTCAAGGTGCATATAAATGGTATTATGATGTAGAGTATCCTGGGTTTAAGTATAATGGAAATTCAATCATGGCAGCCATCGGGCTTGTATCCTTGAAATATCTAGAACAAGATAATGCTTACCGACGGCAGATTTGTGAATGGTATGACCTTTTTTTAAAGGATGCGTCAAACATTACTAGGGTACCTACGAGCGCTGATTGCATACCTTCCAGACATTTGTATCAAGTTGAGATAGAAAATCGCGATGAAGTAATGCTTGCTTTGAATCAGGCTGGCATCTACCCAGGTGTACATTATCGTGATAATACCTTATATCAAATGTTTGCCTATGCAAATGGCACTTGTCCACGTTCGATGCAGGCAAATGATAGAATAATTTCACTCCCGTTGCACCTTCGCTTAACTTACGAACAAACAAAATATATATCTGAATCTTTAATACAAGTTGTTAAGAGAAATTCATGACGAAACGCCATATTCAGAATATTGAGAATGAACTTGTTACTTTGCGTCTCCTTCAGGAAGAAGATCTTCAACAAACTTTAAAATGGAGAAATCAAGATAGCATTAGAAAATGGTTTCGGACCACCGACGCTATTAACATGGATAAACATTTGGCATGGTACAAACATTACCTGGATCTTGACAATGATTTTGTTTTTATGATTCTTTCGAAGGAAATGGGGAATATACCTATTGGTCAAGTTTCACTTTACGCTATTGATTGGAAGACTAAGATAGGAGAATATGGACGCCTCATGATAGGGCATCACCTTGCCAGAGGAAAGGGACTTGCTAAGAGCGCCAGTCAATTAATACTTAGAATTGCTTTTGATATGTTAGGCTTAGAGAGAATCGTCCTAGAAGTTAAAGATAATAATGTAGTAGCAAAATCTATTTATCAGAGCATAGGTTTTAGCGAAATTGATTACAAGGATAAGTTGATTTTAATGGAAAAGGCAAAACAGTAAAACATTATTATTTTTCTCAAGAGAGACAATCTGATTTATTTTTTTTATCATAAACTGGTCAATCAACGCAGTAAAACTAAGATCCATTTATCAATCCAGTCCAGTAGAAAGTATATAGAATAAATTTATAATTCTGAATCTATTAACTTCTATCAATAAGTTGGTGTAAATTTATCTTAAACATAATTGAAGTTTAATATGCCATTAAAAGTATTAGCTATTCTTCCTGGGATAATCCCGTCAACCATTATTGATGTAATAACACCTTTAACTGATTTACATAAAATAGGCGCTATTAATACAAGAATAATAGTTGAAAATTTCGTCAAAAAAAAAGATATTCATTGGTGTGACATAATTGTACTATGCCGAAACATTTGCCCAGATACCGCCTGGTGGTTTCTCTATGCTTTAGAATTGAGCCTCCCGTATATTTATGACATTGATGACAATTTCTTTGAAATTCCAAAAGGCAATCCCTTAGCTACATATTACAGAGAGTCTTCTAGGCAAGCAATGCTCAAGGAATATATGCGATTAGCAAGACTGGTGCGCGTATATTCATTTCCGATGTATATACAGGCTAAAAAAAATAACACAAACGTTGAGCAGATAGTGGCGCCAATTGACTGGAGATTGATTAAACCTCCTCGTAAAGATGCTTCAAACGGAATAGTTAGAATTGTATACGCTACCAGTCGCTCTGAAGATAATCTCTCGGAAATTTTTAAACCCGCACTAAAGAAAATTCTAGAAAAATATTCAAATCAAGTAGAGATGCATTTTTTAGGATATAACCCTGAAGAATTTAGAAAATTTAAGAATGTCTATTATCATCCACTCAACCTCGATTATAAAAGTTATCTTAAATCGTTTTCAAGTGCTGGGTATGATATTGGATTAGCCCCATTACTTAATGATGTTTTTCATCGTTCAAAAACGAATAATAAGTTTCGCGAGTATGGTGCTAGCCAAATAGCTGGTATCTATTCTAATGTAGATATATATTCTGCCTGCGTTAAGCATTATGAAAGCGGGTTATTAATCGGAAATGATACTGATGCTTGGTTTCAATCAATGGAAACTTTAATTGTAAATCCGTCTATGCGTCGCAATATTCAAAAGCACGCCTTTGAGTTTGTAAAAAAAAAATACTCCCAAGAAGCTTTTGCAGAGCAGTGGCTTCAACAAATTTTGCAAGTCTTGTCAAATAAAAGAGTTTACAAAAGACGTATAAAAAAAGTTGAAAACCTCATGAAAGAGCATTCAACATCAAACTCTTCTGGAATTCTAAAAAGACGCCTTAAAAAGATTGAAAATCTAACAAAAGAGTATTCAGCATCAAACTTTGCTGGAATTCTAAAACGTATTTGGTCTAAAATAACTCTAAATCTCAATGTAAATTGGCTATTATTAAAAATTCGTATCGAAATTTTCTTCACTAAATCAAATTCAAAAGATTGATAACCCCAAATGTTAAATATTTCCTTTATTATCCTCATTTGGAAAGATATTTATCTACTTGAACATTGTTTACAATATTTATCTTCTCAAACATTTAAAGACTTTGACATTATTATTATTGATAATGGCTCGCATGATGATGCGATTATTAAATTACCATTTCAGTGGTCAAATTTAGATATATCCATCAAATATTTCAGCACAAATCTCGGCTTTGCTACTGCCAACAACATTGGGGCAAATCTTGCCAAAGGAAAATGGATTGCCCTGCTCAATGCCGATGCCTTCCCCGAACCAGATTGGCTAGAAAAATTAATTCAAGCGGCTGAACAAAATCCTGAATATGTTACATTCTCTTCAAGGCAGGTTCAATATAATCAACCTAAAAAATTAGATGGTGCAGGCGATGCTTACCATGTCAGTGGCTTAGCATGGAGAAATGCTTTTAACTTACCAGCAGATAAAAATGGATTGGAACAAAAAGAAACATTTAGTGCATGTGCCGCCGCCGCCTTATATTCCCGTGAAGCCTTCTTAAGAGTAGGTGGTTTTGACGAAGACTACTTCTCCTATTTTGAAGATGTAGATTTGGGATTCCGCCTCCGTTTGTTAGGGGAAAAATGTTTATATGTACCTGAGGCTGTTGTTTATCATGTGGGCAGTGCCAGCACAGGTAAGCGCAGTGATTTTTCCGTGTATTATGGCTACCGCAATATGATTTGGACGTTTTTCAAAAATATGCCTACGCCATTGTTTTGGCTGTTTTTACCCTTACATATCATATCGGTTATCTTCTTTATTTTTTATTTCAGCCTACGCGGGCAAGGCAAAGCGATTTTGAAATCCGTATTTGATGCTATTCGCGGCTTACCAAAAGTATTTCAGAAAAGAAAAATGGTTCAGAACAGCATAAAAATAAAACCAAGAGAATTATTAAGGGTCATGTCAACTGGATTATTTGAACCCTATATTGAGTTTATTCGGAGAAATACACAATGAACTCAAGCATCATCCTTTCCATCATCAACCATGGCGACTCTGAAAAGATAACCGCCTTATTAAATAGCTTAGAAAAAATGGAAGATACAAACCGCCTCCAACTAATCCTTACCGATAATTTAAACCATGAGTTATCAGAATTTGACGCAAGCGCCTGGAATTCTCTCCAAATTATTCGCAACCCCAAGCCGTTGGGATTTGCGCAAAACCACAACCAAGCCTTTAAGCGCGCAGAAGGCGAGTATTTCGCCATCTTAAATCCAGATTTAGTATTCACAGAAGCGGTTTTTGAAAAATTAATTAACAAATTAAGCGCCGATCAAGTAGATATCATTGCCCCCAAAATCGTAGATTCGCAAAACGTCACACAAGATTCGTTTCGTAGTTTGCCGACTCCCCTTCAGTTAATTAAGCGGCGCTTATCTGCCGAGCAAACCGAATTGTTCCAAGCGGATTCGCGCGGGCTGATTCATCCCGATTGGATCGCCGGAATGTTTCTATTAATGAAATCAGAAACTTATCGCCAATTAGGCGGCTTGGACGAAAAATTCTTTCTCTATTTTGAGGATGTTGATTTTTGCACGCGCGCCAGACTCAATCAATTACGCCTAGCGGTTGACGTACAAACGCAGGTACAACACGACGCTCAACATTCCAGCCGAAAGAAACTATATTATTTATTCCTGCATTTACAAAGCGCCGTGCGTTTCTTTACTTCTCAGACCTACAAGGCGGCGCGGCGCATAAAACAAGAGAGCGACGTTTCCCCATAGCAACAATCTTATCAAACTCTGATAAACTATTCCGCATGTCTAATGCCTTCCTTGAAAACAATTTACTACTCCCGTTTTTGACAAGCCTACTAGCCAGTTTTGGGTTCAGCATTCCCTGCGCCCTACTTGCGCAAAAATTAGGGATTGTAGATATTCCTAACTCTGCCCCGCATAAAAAGCACAGCCGCCCCACCCCGCTAGCCGGCGGATTTTTAATCGTCTGCTCGTTCATCCTATCGGCGCTTCTTTTCCGAGCATGGCTCACCACTGAAATACTGGCAATTTTTTCAGCCGCGTTCGTCATTTTTATCTTCGGGCTTTGGGACGACATTCGTAGGCTTTTCGCCTTACAGAAATTACTCGGTCAAATCCTAGCCGCAACCATTCTCATAGTTTTCGGAGTGCAGGTTCATTTTGTCGCCAATTTTGCCGCAGAGGGATATTTTCTACCATCCAGCGCAGAATTTCTAAACCTTTTCATCACTTACTTTTGGCTGATTGGCATTACCAACGCCTTCAACATGATTGACAGCATGGACGGCATTGTAGCTGGCTTAGGCGCAATCGCCTCAGCCTTCTTCATGATTGCAACCTACTTGGCTGGGCAATCTACTCTCGCCTTTTGGTCGGCGATTCTGCTAGGCGTCAACATTGCGCTATATTTTTGGAACGGCATAAAATCGCGTTTTTTTCTCGGCGATTCAGGCGCGCAAACTATTGGTTTTTTATTAGCCAGCATGGCAATCATGTACAACCCTTTAGATCGCAATCCAACCTCCTCGTGGATTGTGCCAATTATGTTATTAAGCGCCCCAATTTTCGACACGACCTTAGTCGTAATTTCTCGCATCCGCAAAAAACAACCTATTGGCAACGGGCGGCGCGATCATACTTACCATCGCTTAATCGCGCTCGGTTTATCTCAAAAATATGCCGTTCTCGTCTTACATACCTCTGCATTTCTGGTTAGTTGTCTTGCGTTTATCACTTTACAACTCTCTCCCAGTTTTGCATTAACTTTTTTTCTAATTGCCAGTTTAGCCGGCTTCCTCGCCTTGCTCTGGCTTAGCTCTAAACAGACTCTTGATGAATAAAGCTCTAAAACTACCCGCCTATCTTAGCCTTTGGATTATTGGCGCGTTCATTTCTGGAATTGCCTTTTTCAAGCCGCTAAACAAATCTTTGATTGAGCATTCCGCTCGACAGATTTCAATCTTTTTGGGATTAAGTCTTTTTGTTTTCGCGCTTCTCTACTTAACCGCCAAATTGGTCAAACAACCTGAACAAGCTCAACGCCTCTGGCAATTTTTCATAAATAGCAATCGCTTCTATCTCTTATTTTTTCTTTTAGGCTTTACAACGACGATCCTATTGCTTTTACCGCCCTATCGTCTTGGAGATATATTCTCGTATATTTTTCGTTTACGCCCAATCTTAATTTGGCTTTCAATTAACGCCGGAGCGACTATTTACATCTTCGTCGTTGAAAGAACAACAACTTCTCTTAAATCAATTATTGCTAAAAATCAACTTGCTCTAAAAATTGGGACTATAGCTTTCGGCATTTTTATCTTGATCTGCGGTCTAATCGCTCTCACCGGTATTGGCATTCAACGCCCTGAAGATTATTGGTACGGGGCAGGCGCCCCCATTTTAGGAATACAAACGCTCCTTGCTTTAGGCATTGGAGGGTTATTCTTAAACGTTGAAACAAATGCCGCTCCAAAGAAATCCGCTCAACTTGAAATCGGTATTTGTATAATGCTATTCATTTTCACAGCGGCATTATGGATACGCGAACCCGCGCGGGCAAACTTCTTCATGCCCGATACGGCTAAAAACGCCTTATATCCATATTCAGACAGCGCCACCTTCGATATAGGCAGTCAATTCGCCTTAATTGGTCAAGGGCTTTTCAATGGCGCTTACTTTGATCGCGCGTTATATAGTTCCTTTTTGATTTATCTGCACAATCTTGCCGGGCAAGACCTAGAAAAATTATTAAATCTCCAAGTAGTTTTATATTCAATCTTTCCTATAATTATCTATCTAATCGGAAAAGAACTCCATAGCCGCTCGCTGGGTATCTCAGCCGCAGTACTGGCTTCTCTACGCGGCGCAAACAGCATCACCGTTGCCGCCTGGGTGGATTTAGCCAGCCCAAAAATGTTGCTCACCGATTTTCCCACTGCAATCGGCGTCGCTCTTTTTCTATTATTCGCTATCAAGTGGTTCAAAAATTCTTCAAGATTAACCTTTGCAATTCTGGCGGGCGGAGCTTTAGGTTTAACCTTAATGCTTCGTACGCATGTCCTTTTATTATTTCCAGCCTTAGCCATATTCACCATTCTCCTGAAATCACGGTTGACGTGGAAACGCATCATATTCGGCATTCTCCTAGCCTCTTTAGGCATGGTCGCCGCCACCACCCCATGGGATCTGAGAAACCTAAAAAACGGAAATCCCATGTTTTACGTTTATTACTATCGTATCCAAACCATTCTAGAACAGCGTTATCAGAATCAAGAAAGTAGCGGTCATAGTTCCAACTTAGTCGAAGAAAAATCTCACAAAAAGGTCAATTCAAACTCACCCGCTATTCATACGCTTCAATTATTTAGTGAAGAAACGCCAATTTGCCACCCCGAAAAACAGGCTTGCAAGATTGCCAATCATTTTTTTCACAATTTAATTTCATCATTCTTGTTTTTACCAACCTCTTTGACATTTGACGATTTATGGAATACGGTCAAAGTGATCTCGCCGTACTGGCAAGCGGGATGGACCGGAACAGGTCTAAATATCCAATTAGCTACTTTCATCCTAATCAATCTATTCTGCGTGGCGCTAGGCATTGGGACGGCATGGGAAAAGAAGCGCTGGATTGGAATTTTCCCGCTTTGGGTTTTCCTAATTTATATCGGCGCGAACGCCTTAGGGCTAACATCTTCCGGGCGCTATATTGTCCCCGTTGATTGGATCGTCTGCTTTTATTACATTTTAGGCTTATTTCAAATCATGCTTTGGCTTTTGCGTTTAGCAAATCTGCTCCCCAACATGGATGATTTCCAATCTGCAAGTCAACGAACTCCATCGCCTCAATCCAAACCGACGCATTTATTTCTCTCAATTCTACTTATCTTCCTCCTAGGCTCCACCATTCCACTCTCTGAATTGCCGTTTAAACAAAGATATAAGGTCAAAGAGCCGAATGCTCTGCTGACCGAATTGTCAAAAGCCGGAGTTATTGAACAGGCCGGTTTTTCTTACAATGAGTTGGCCGATTTTCTAGCCGCTTCCAAGGCTAAAATAATTGAGGGCCGAGCGCTCTATCCACGTTACTATAAAGCCGGAAGCGGAGAGCCCGACACAAGCGCTTACTATCTACCTTTAGATTACTCGCGTCTGGTATTCACGCTAATCAGCCCCTACGCCATTAACGCGCAAGGTATTGTCGTAGCCAGCCAACAGCCTCCAAACTTTACCATGCAAGCCGTAGATGTGATCGTGATTGGCTGTGAAAATACGGAGCATTACGCGCCATTCATAGACGCTTTAGTAGTATTCACCGCTACCGACGCTGGATATGTTTACTTAAAATCGCCAGAACAGCGCTTAATTTGCACAGAATAAAATATCGGGAGATTTAATGAAATACTTTTTAGGGATAGACGTCGGTTCGTCTAAAACGCATGCGCTGATCGTGAACGAAAATGGGAAATGCGTTGGGTTTGGCAAAGCGGGCGGCGGCAACCATCAGAGCGCGGGATATGCGGGAACTGAACGCGCCATACGGCAATCTTTTGAACAAGCGCGAAGCGCGAGCGGCGTGGACTCCGCTCAAATTGCCGGAGCAGGCTTCGGCGTAGCCGGGTACGATTTTCCATCCGACCGAGAGGCGCACTTACTGGCAATTTCAAAATTGGGGTTAAGCTGTCCAGTTGAAGTGGTCAACGACGGCATCAATGGTTTATTGGCAGGCGCCACGCGCGGGATTGGCGTAAATGTAACTGCCGGTTCTTCAAATAATGCGCGCGGCAGAAATCGGCAGGGCAAAATTGGACGGATCGTTGGTAATGGCGCGGCTTTCGGAGAGTTTGGCGGCGGCTTGGAAATTACCTGGCGGGCGCTTCAGGCGGTCAATTACGCTTGGATCAAACGCGAGCCGGCGACAAGTTTGACCGCTATTTTTTTGGAAGCGACTGGCGCAAAGGACGAAACGGATTTAATGGAAGGTATTTCCAGCCAGCGTTATCATTTATTTCCGCATTTGGCAGTGAAGGTCTTTCAAGCGGCAAAAGCTGGAGATCGCGCCGCTTTTGAAATCGCACAATGGGCAGGGCGGGAGTTGGGTTGGATCGCCGTAGCAGTGGCGCGGCAAATTGAAATGGAGAATGAAGAGGTTGAAATTATTCAGGCTGGCAGTATTTATGAGGCTGGCGAAATTATTAGCGCGCCAATGAAAGCGCTAACGCTTGAGCATTGCCCAAAGGCAAAATTGATTCGTCTCGATGGTCCGCCGGTTGTGGGAGCCGTCATCCTCGGTATGGAGCAAGTCGCTTTTGACGGTTATCTTATTCGCAATGAAATAGTAAAAACCGCCAAAGCGCTGATGAACTAGAAAGCTTTGAGAATTGCTACGAGCAGTTCCCAAGTTTTAGCCAAAGAAGGGATATACAATTGCTCATCCGGCGAATGCGGATTTTCAATGGTGGGACCTAAAGAGATGGTCTCCAAGCCGCCGCACCGCTCGCTGATGATGCCGCACTCCAAACCGCCGTGAATAATTTCCACGCGCGGTTGTTGGTTAAAACGCTGTATATAAACCTGCGTAATTTTCTTCAATAAAGTTGAATTTAGATTCGCCTGCCACGGGGCATAGACTCCCCCGCGCTGATATGGCACGTTCGCCAATTCCGCTAGCGCCGCCACTTTGTCATTCAACTCATGCAGGCGCGAAAGAACCGAGCTACGATGCCCGCTGGCAATGCGGATACAATCCGCCTGCATTTCAACAACGCCGATATTATTGGAAGTCTCCACTGAATCTTGTAATTCAGCGGACATATTCGCAACGCCGTTCGGCAAAGCGACCAATAGCTTGATAAATCTACGCGTATCCGATGCGCTCAGCGCCGCAGGCTGGGGCACAATTATTTCTAAAGACAGTTTCAACTCTTTTTCGCTTTGGGCATATTCAGTTTGCAAAAGCGCTTCTAACTCAAGAACTTTCGTTTGAATCAGTTTAGCAAAATCCGGCGCGCAGGCAAAGCAGGCTTCCGCTTCTCGCGGAATAGCGTTACGCACATTGCCGCCGCGAAAAGAAATTAAGCGCAACGCGGATTCCTTTTGCAATATATCCAAAACGCGCGCCAAAACTTTATTTGCATTTGCGCGATTCTTATTAATATCTCCGCCGGAATGACCGCCCGCCAGCCCGTGCGCGCTAAGTTGAAAAAACGCCTGAGCGTTTGCGATCTGTTCTAACGCCAGCGGAAAATCCAAAGTCACGCCGCTACCGCCGGCACAGCCGATAATCAGAGAGCCTTCTGTTTCAGAATCTAAATTAATTAAAGTTTTTCCGGTAAGTAAAGTTGGGTCCAATTGACTCGCGCCCGTCAGACCAGTTTCTTCTTCCACCGTAAACAATAATTCCATTGGCGGGCGCGAAAGATTTACATCTTCCGCTAAAGCCAGCATCAAAGCCAGCGCGATTCCGTTATCCGCGCCCAAAGTTGTGCGGTCGGCTTTCAACCAATCTCCAGCGCGCACTAAATGGATTGGATCGTTTAGAAAATCATGCGTTGAATCCGGCGTCTTTTGCCAAACCATATCTAAATGACCTTGCAAGATCATGACGGGCGCGCCCGCTTTATCGGCAGTCGCCGGGATATACATGACCAAGTTCCCCGCCGCATCTACCCGGGACTTGAAGTTGCGCCGTTCAGCCCAAGCAATTAACCACGCCCGAATTTTTTCTTCATGCTTCGAGCCGCGCGGAACCGCGGAAATTTTTTCAAAATTAGAAAGGATTTGTTCAGTTGGATTCATACAGCTATTTTACGCCAAAATATCCGCAAACCGGCTGTCCTTTTTGAAGCCTTTACAGAAGCGCTAAAGCGTTTCGATAAAAACGAGCGCTCAACCACAAATGTAAATAAATTGCAATGTTTAAATTAACCAACCGGTACAATTGGTTGAAAAGCCTTTTGACGATTTGGTGTATAATACGCAAACCTTAACAAACTTAAAAGAACGTTTATCAAGTATTTTGGGAAATTAACATCAACTTATGAAGACCGCTACTCTTTTGGTCATTGAAGGCCGACACGCAGAAATCCCTTCCTTTGCAGGCGACTTGCAAAAGAAGGGATTTGACGTGCAGATTGCCCCGAACGGCAACCGCGCAGTAACGCAATTAAAAAGCGTCAGCCCGAGCATTGTCGTCATTAATGCGGCTTCGCTCCGTAGCACCGGCTTGAGAATTTGCCAATCCATTCGCGAGAAAGATTCAAAACTCCCCATCGTTTTAATTGTGGATAAAAACGTCGAGGTGGATAAAAACGCCGCCGATGCGGTTTTGAATTTGCCGTTCACCGCGCAAAAACTGGTCAACCGCATCAAACCGCTTCTACCGGGAGACGGTAAAAACGTAGTCCACGTAGGTCCCATCCGCTTAGACCTTGAAAAACGCAGAGTCCGCTGTTTGGGCAAAAACACCAAACTCACTCCCCGTTTGGTCACGATCCTCAACTTGCTGATGGATAAACCCGGCGAAGTGCTGGAGCGCGAAGCTCTCTTCAAAAAAGCTTGGGAAACCAATTACACCGGCGATACGCGCACTTTAGACGTGCATATCTCTTGGCTTCGCCGCGCCATCGAACTCGATCCGAATAATCCCAAATTCCTAAAGACCATTCGCGGCGTCGGTTATCGTTTAGACGTTTAATTGATAGCGCTGACCTTGAACAGTCACCAAGCGGAGGCAGAGATTGCCTCCGCTTTTGATTGTTAGCTCATGGGCAATCTCGCCGCTTCTCGCGTGACGTTGAGCCTGCGCGGCGCTCTTGAAAATTTTCCCATCCCAATCCGGGTCTATTTCCCAAAAATCAAGTTCCAAGTCCGTTTTCAATTGCACAGAAGCGCCGCTCCGCTTAACTTTTACATTCTTAGCCTTTGAAAAAGAATATTCAAGTTCTGCGTCATATTCAAAAGATACGCTTGATTTTGCATAGATCAAACGGCTGCGCGTGGTATGCAAAGCCCGAAAAGTTTCGTCTACCGCGATGAATTTGCGTCCATGCTTCGCCGCCACATAAGCGGTTGTGCCAGAGCCGCTGAAGAAATCCGCCACCAGATCGCCGCGATTAGAAGAAGCTAAAATAATTCTTTCCAGCAAAGCTTCCGGTTTTTGAGTTGGATAACCAGTGCGTTCATTATGCAAACGCGCTACCACTGGGAAATACCACCAATCCTCCGGCACTTTGCCGCGCGCCAAATCAGGGGTTTTGCCAAAGCCGGCTTTACGCGAAGCGTTGAAGGTAGCGACCGTGTTGGGGTTATATGGTTCGCGCACGGCATCCGCATTGAAAACATATTCCTTGCTTTTGGCATAGCTCAGGATGGTGTCATGTTTGCGATTGAATGCCGTTTTGATCGGCGAAGGTCCGTGATATGCCCAAATAATCTCATTGATGAAATTTTCCGCGCCGAAGATTTCATCGAGCAGTAATCTGGCGTAAGCGTCTGCGTGCCAATCCAAATGCAGATAAATCGTCCCATTTGGGGCTAACAGCCGGTGCATCAGTTGTAAGCGCTCATACAGGAACTGCAAATAAGCGTCTAAATTTTCCCAATCATCGTGATAGCCATGGGTCAATTTCCATTTGGCTGGTTTGCGCGAATCTTCGCCGCGCCCAATCCGGGCGTTAAATTTTCGGTTGGTGAAAAACGGCGGGTCAATATAAATTAGGTTGAGTTTATTTTCATATTGCGGGAGCAATGCCGCCATCACCGCCAAGTTATCCCCTAAAATGAGGCGACCATCCACGGCTTTTTTGGGATAGCCCAAACCGTTTGGGTGAAGGACCGAATCAATAGAAAGCGTAGCAGGCTTGAGTACGGCAGGGCGTTTTCCCGTCCAGTGAAGTGAAGGCATAAGGCGCAGATTCTTTTCAGGCGAGGGGATTAATCAATAATGGATTTCAACGTTCGTGCCTTGACCGCGATCGTTGGAAACGGCATCCGCAGTATGGGCGGGCATGGTCCAGCGAAAAATCCAATTGGCTTCTTCGCTCCGCATGTTGATACAACCGTGACTCATATTCGTTCCAAAATTTTCGTGCCAATAAGTTCCATGAAAAGCGTGGCCTACCGGCGTAAAAAATGTTGACCACGGCACGCCGGGCAGAACGTAATTATCTACATCGGCGAGCAAATTGCCTTGAATGCCGATGCTAAAATAACTGTTGCCCATGTGTTTGGAAGGTTGCTTCCAAAGAACTTTGAATTTGCCGTTGGGCGTAGTAGTGGAGATGCCTTTCTCGCCGCTCAAGCCGCCGCCGGGGATGCCGGAAGATATATTCGTTTCAAAAACGCTGTGACCATATTCATAAGCGGTCAATCTTTGGGTAGCAAGGTTGACTTCAATTAACTTTTCTTCCAACGGAATCTCGGGCGTGATCGGCTTGAAGACATCGTCTTCATAAAGTTTCATATGAATAGCCGGCACATAATACGGAACATTGGAATCAAGTTCGTCGAAAATCTTGTACCAAGGACCGGCATATTCCGCCATCGCGGGACCTTCTTCGCTGGCGGTCACCCAATGCACCGAGCCATAATATAAAGGCGGCGTTAGCTCTTCCCAGCCGCGCGCTTTTGAATAGCGATACGGCGTAGAATATGGCACGGTCAACTCGGCGAGGCGTTTCTTATTTTCTAAAACATCTTGCGGTTCGTGAAAAATCGTCTTCACGCGCTGTAAACGTCCGCGATGAAGATATCCACCCCAAACACGATACCAAACGGGATTATATTTGGGTTCTTCGGCGGTCACCGCTTCGTAGATATGCACTAAATCGTCCCGATACCAACTAAGTTCAATCCGGCTATCGTCAGTCGGCTCTTTGCGCACCGGCATTTGCGCCGTAGCAATGCGGACGAGAAAGCTATCGTCAAAATTGGTCAGCCCGGGGACGAATGGAGAAAAAGCCAAGCCGCCTAAAGTCAGCCCGCTCAATTTCAAAAAATCACGTCTTGAAAATCTAGATTTCATGCGGAAAATTGTACACCATAATCTTTAAGATTTAATGAGAGTTTACGTTATTCAAAAGCGTTTAAACTAAGATTGCCCTCCATCTCTGAAGGGCAATCTTTTATTCAAGCGCCTTACGCTTCGGCGGTTTCGGCGATCATATTCTTGAGCAAAATATCGAGCGCCATCGTGTGACTACATCTTTTATGCGTCATAAAAAATTCACAATCGCATCCAAACGCGCCGGCATTATAAGTGACATGGTGATCGTTGTTATCTCCGGAAAATGTCAGATCAAACTGATTGAACTTAAAGCGTTGGCGATCTTCAGCGTAGCGTTTTGCCTTTTCCATCTTGCCAATTAGTCCGTAGTCCATAGCAGATCTCCTTTATATGAAATTAAAGAAAAAGACACGCAGGCAACCGCGTGTCCTCACAACCAAAACCGAGTCTTTCGATAAAATAATCTCATAATCACAACCTCAAGCTTAAGTTCAGTATAGCCTCTTTCGCAGAGCAAGTCAATAAGCATGCGCGGATTATCGTGCAATCGTATGGGAATCGTAAGTTACTTATACGCAATTTCACGCGGCTTTCTTCTTCGCTGGGACGCTTTTCTGCTTAACGTTTTTTTTGACGCTGGCTTTGCCCGTCTCTTTCTTAACTGGAGCAGGCTTCTTGGCAACTGGTTTTTTGCCCTTTGAAGCAGTTTTGGGCTTGCCGGCTTTTTTCACGGGTTTTGATTTTGCGGCGGTCTTCTTTTTCGGCTTCTTTGGCGCAAGCGTTTTATTCGTTTCAGCGTCGGCTTGCTCGTTTTCATATAACTCCGCCCATTTCTTCTGGATGGATGGCACGCTCAAGCCGCCTAAGCTAGCGTGCAGAGTTTGCCAATCCGCGCCATTGACGAAGCGAAAATCCATAAACGCATGGCATTGATACGCGCCAAGTTCCACATATAAGCCGAGCTCATGCAGTTCGCGGCAGGAGCGGATATATTCCTGATGCGAAACATAATCTTTGAAGATGACGAATCCGGTCTGAGGCAATTCTAAAGCGCCTGCCAATCTGGGCGGGATCCAGCCGCGCGTATCCGCAAATTTATTATGATAGATGATAAGCCCGCGCTCATCCCCCGCTTGGTTGGAATACGCAAAGACATTTTCGTCAATTCCGGATTCGGCGGCAAAGTCAAAGAGCGTAAAGCGCTCAACGTCGGCAAACAGAAAACGGCGGTGAAGGAGCGGGAAAATGCGCCAGCTATGCCCGCGGAGCAAGCCGTCATCTTCGCGTTCATCCAATTTAGGCGCACGGTATTCCATCCCATATTTTTCGGCATAGCCTTCAATTTGCCCATGCCCAAACATGGGCAAGCCAGGCAAAGTTGCCAAGAGCGTACAAACGCCAAAATATTTATCGCCATTGCCAAATTGCTCGAGAGCGGTTTTCTCATCGGGATTATTCATAAAGTTGACATAGCGCTTGAGAATTTGCGGATCGAATTCAAGCGTCTTTTTTATCGCCAAACGATATTTGGCGTTGTCTTCATCTCTCAGCATGTGCATAAACGCCGAGTTATATACGCGGTGCATTCCCAAAGCGCGGACAAAATAGCCTTCCATCAACCAAAACGCTTCAGCCAGTAATAACGTATCAGGGACTTCGCGCGCCACGCGATCTACTACTTCGCGCCAAAATTCGTGAGGGATGGCCGCGTCAAATTCAGCTTTGCTCATGCCAAATTGCGCGCGCGAAGGGATCGCGCCGCCTGCGCCGGGTTCGGGAAACCACAAACGCTGAATATGTTTTTTAGCCAGCGTCATCGCCGCGTCAAAACGAATGATCGGAAAATTTCGCGCTACATGCAAAATGGTTTGGATCACGGCTTCGCGCACTTCGGCTTTGGCGTAATTCAATTGCGCCGTGTCATTCCACGGAAACGCCGTGCCATCGTTGCCGTGATAAATATATTGCAGATCGCCAGTTTGATGATCGCGTCTTTGAAAAACCACCGCCGCGTCGCTATGATTGTAATAATGATCTTCCAAGTAAATTCCCACGCGCAAATCATCCGAAAGGTTTTCAGAGCGAAAAGAATACGCGGGGTATGGCGAAGAGGGTAGGGATAAAAACCAATCGGGGTGTTCCACCACCCAAGTTGAATCAATGCCCATGTGATTCGGGACCATATCCGCCGAAAGACGAATGCCGCGCTCGCCCGCTCGTTGGCGCAAACGCTCGAGCGCATCCCAGCCGCCCAAATCCGCCGCAATATCATACGAAAATAAAGAATACGCCGAAGCGACTGCATCCGCTTGTCCCATGCGTTGTTTTATTTTTTGCGAGGCGCGGCTCCGTTCCCACAAGCCAATCAACCACAAACCGGTGAAGCCGCGTTTTGCCAGCAAATCCAATTCTTCATTTGGAATTTGATCGAGCGTGCGAATCGCATACTGATATTTTTTTGAAAGTTGCGCGAGCCAAACGTAAGAATTTTTAGCGATTAAAACCAGACGCGGCATCCAATCTTGATCGGGGCTAAAGCGCTGAGTTTCCGCATATTCCGGCTCGCTAAAAGTTGGAACTTGCGCCTCATGCTTAACTGAAGCCTGGTTGCCCGCCCGATGCACAAGTTCTTCCTGAATATAATCCAGCCCGCGCAGGACGCGCATAGAAAAAATCTCGCCGAGAATATAGCCCCATTTTTCGATCATAAAACGCAGTTGCCCTTCAAGCGAATCCGGGTGGGCTTGGATCGGCGCTATGAGCAAATCAGTGAGCGCATCTTCAAATTCGGCGGAAGTTCTCCCGCCGAGCGAAGGTTGATTCGCAAAAAATGCCAGCAGTTTCTGTACAAATTCGTTATACGCAGAAGCTTGCAAGGCTGATTCGTCAAATAAATCGCGGTAGGCTTGTAAAGCCGGATTGCGGTTGGCGTTTTGAATAAGCAAAATCTCTTCAATTGCCGCGGCGCGCACGCCGCGACTGAGATCGCCAAACTGCGGAACCTGCGTAGCTAAATAAATTCCCGCCGTTTGTGCGCCGCGAAAAACCGCCAAAGGCGGAAATTCCTCGGTGAATTTCACCAAAGTCGATTCATACTTAGAGCCAAGCGCGGCTTGGAGACTTCCCATCGCGCGCCCCATAATGCCAGAGTGACGGCTGTAATAATGCCGCAGGATGAGATGGTAGGCTTCATCCAGCAGAGAACTTGCATATAGATCGGTAGCCAGCGCGGGCGTGGCGCGAAGCGCAGAGATTTGCGTCGCCAATTTACGGGCGGCGGCTAAATCCTTTAAGACGATCTGTCCGTCCGGGTTGTAAAAATCCAAGGGGAAGTTATATTGCTGACGGGCGCTTTTTGCGGTGAGCATGACAACAATGATAACCGATTATCGTTTGTTTTCGAGTAAAATTTGAGAGCGTATGAACTATTCATTGATCAACTTCGTCGTCACTTTATCGCTGGCATTGATGTATCTGCCGCTGATCTTTTTTATCGTTCAGCGGCGCGAGGAAGAGCAGAGCCTTTCGCTCTGGCTGGCAGTCGCTTATGCTTTATTAGCGATGGTTTTGAATTTTACGGAAGCCTTATGGAAAAATAGCGCCGGGGATTTGCGCGGTTTTCAAGAACTTCAACACTACGGCATTTTGACCTTAATGGCTTTGATTATTCTCACCGTGAAGTTTTTCTTGAAGCAGGAAAATTGGTGGGGTTGGGTGGGGCTGTGGGCTTTTTGGATCTTTGGGCTGGCTTTATTACAAACCAACGCCCTCAACCTGCAGGAAACGTATCAATTTGGAAAACTTGTTTTGCACAGCGCGCGTCTGGCTCCGGCGTGGGCAGTTTTGGGCTGGTCGCTTTTAGCAATTGGCTTAGCGCTAACCATCGTCGACGCTAGTAAAAGCGCGCGCCAGCAGTTGTTTCGCAATCGCTTAAATTATTGGTGGCCCGCTTTCTGCTTGGTCTTTCTCAACGATATTTTGTTTTTCTCGGCGCATCCTATCGTGGGCAGTCCATTGAGATTTGTGGCGACGATCTTCATGGGCTATGTTGTCGTCACGCACGATCTCCCAGACCTACGGTTAATGTTGCGGCGCGTATTCGCTTATACATTGATCGCCGCTTTGATCGTTGGTTTGTATTCGGCGGGCTTTTTATTGATTGAGGCGATCTTTGGGGACGAACAAAATTTCAATCCGCTGTTTGCCGGAGCGGCGCTCTCATTGATTTTAGCTTTGCTCTTCGCGCCGCTGTTCAACATGATCACGCGCGCCGTAAACGCTTGGCTCAAAGCCGATCAGTACGACGCTAACCGCACGATTCATCAATACAGCGAAAGCATCAGCAACATCTTGGATATGGAGAAACTCGCCAGCATGGCGGTTGACATTATCAAAGAAGCGATGCAAATCCAAATTGGATTTTTGTTTTTAGTCGATTCAGAGCGCGAAGCCGACGGCAGGAAGACTTATCGGCTACGCTTTGCGACTGAAGGACAACAAAACCCAACCATTGAATTGGAAGAAAACGGACCGATCGCCGCTTATTTTTTACGCGAACAAAAACCGCTCCTCCAATATGACCTAGACCTGCTCCCCGCCTTTAGAAATTCCTCCGCCTCAGCCAGAACTTGGTTCACTCAACTTCAAACTGAAGTTTATATTCCAATCTTCGCCAAGCGCCAATGGATTGGTTTGTTAGCTTTCGGCGGGAAAACGAGCAATAACCGCTACACCCGCGAAGACCTTATGACGCTCAGCGCGCACGCCAACCAAACTGCGGTTGCGCTGGAAAACGCCCGCCTCGTGGATAATTTAATGCGCCTAAACAACGAACTGCGCTTGGCGCGCCGTCAATTAGAAAAGAACAATCACGATTTGGAAAGAATTGACCAAGCTAAGTCTGACTTCATCAGCATTGCCTCGCACGAGTTACGCACGCCGCTGACGCTGATCAAGGGCTATACCGAAATGCTCATGGAAGATACGCGTATTGACGAAAGCGTGCAACTCGGCATGAAAAAAATCCATGAAGGTACGCTTCGTTTGCACGAGGTGATGGATTCGATGTTTGACATCGCGCAAATTGACGCGCGTTCGCTCAAACCGCATTTACAATCAATCGCCCTGGGGAGTTTGATCAAAGAAGCGGCGCTGGAACAATCGCGGACAGTGAAGGAGCGTCAGCAATCCATCACGATTGATTTGCCCGCCCTGCCTTATGTCAAAGTAGACCCGAATCTCTTGATCAAATTATTTCACCATTTGATTCGTAACGCGATCAAATTCACGCCGAACGGCGGGAAAATTATGATCGGCGGACATGCCATTCCGGCAATTATGGATTTACCCAACGGCGGCGTGGAAATCATCTTCAGCGATACCGGCGTGGGCGTAGACCCAAATTATCGGGAAATTATTTTCACTAAATTTTATCAGCCCAGCGAATTAGGCAAACATTCCACCAGCAAGACGCGCTTCAAAGGCGGCGGCTCCGGTTTGGGATTGGCTCTTTCCAAAGGCATTATTGAGGCGCATGGCGGAAAAATTTACGTTGAGAGCGCCGGCTATGACGAAGTCAATTTTCCCGGCAGTCATTTCCATGTGATTTTGCCGTTGAGCAAATTGGAACTCGGCGAAATTCCGCAAATGAGCCAAACGCTCAAACTTGAGATCAAAGCCTAAAGCGCCTTACGATACACGCGATTATTTTTATACTCCACGCCGTTTAAGTTTTTCAAATCTGCGCGCATTTGTTCGGTAGTCTCCGCCACTTGAGTCATTTCCACGTGCTTAAACTGTTGAAACTCCAATAACGTTTTGCCCATTGCGTAATACAAAAGCGCGTTACCGCCATGACCTTGAAACTCCGGCAAAATCCCCATACCGTTGACGGATACCGTTTGCGTGCGGCGCATTTCTAAAAGCAAATCAATCAGCCCGAATGGAAACAACTTTCCTTTTGCGCGTTGCAATGCGGCGGAAACATCGTGAAAGGCGAATAAGAAGCCGACAATATCCTCATTGTGCGTGATCACCTTGATCAAGCGATGATCTGCAACCGTCATAATATTTTCAACGACAAAATTAATTTCTCGCGGCGTAAGCGGATAATATTCCCAATTATGAACGAAGGCTTGATTATAGGCTTTGCCAATTCGGCTTGCCCAACTGAGCAATTCTTTTTTATTTACAAAATTCTTCACGCGCAAATTGCCGCGTTGCATAACGCGCTCGGCAATTTTTTCAACCCGCTCCGGGATTTTGAATTGCTCCGCCGGCAAATAGCAAGAAACAAAATCTACTTCCTTCACAAAGCCTTGCGCCTCAACCAAAGCTTGATAATAAGCGTGATTATAGGTCAGCATGGTCATGGTTTGACGATGCGCCTGCCCCATAGTTTGAAGCCCGTAACCATCCAGCGGACCGAGCCCTTTCGGACCGACAACTTGATCTAAGCCCCGCGCTTTAGACCACTCGAAAACTGCGTTGAATAAAGCGGTTGCGGCTTCTAAATCATCCTCGCATTCAAAGAAATAAAAGTCGGCAGTTTGCTCCCGATGATATTGATTGAAGGGTTTGTTCTCAATTGCGGCAATGCGCCCCACATCCCGCCCATCGCGCACGGCGAGGAAAAAGTCCACATCCGAATGTTCGTGAAAAGGATGTTTCTTTCTGTTCAGTTGATTGTATGCGTCAATGTTTAACGGCGGAACCCATTGCGGGCATTTTTTATAAATTTGAAACGGCAGTTCCACAAAGCGCTTCACTTGGCGTTTGTTTTCCGTGTTCACTTTTTCGATAATCAGCATACCGATCTCCATAAATCTTTTGTAAGTATATACCCCGCCAAGTCAAGATAGTCACAGCTTAAAGCGCAGAATAAAGAGCGCTATACTTGAAAAATTCCAAAAAAACTGAGGCATTATGAGCGACTCATCTCATCAAGCAATGTTAACGAAGTACGCTGAAGCGATCGTCAAAGTTGGATTAAATATTCGCACGGGGCAAAGACTCATCATCTCATTAATGGCCACGCGCGGCGTGCCGCTTCAATTTGCGCCCTTGGTGCGTGAAGTCGCCAAAGCCGCTTACGGCGTGGGCGCAAAATACGTGGAAGTCATTTGGGGCGATGAAGAAATGCTCCGCTTGCGCGCGCAATATGCGCCCAAAGATTCTTTTGACGAATATCCAACCCACATGGTTGACGCGATTATGAATATGATCAACAACGGCGACGCACTGCTCTCCATCGCCGGTTCAAACCCGGATTTACTCGGCGGCTTAGACCCGGAAGTTGTCGGCATGATGCAAAAGAAACAGTTGACTGCCGCAAGTCAAGTCGGCGAAAAAGTGACGACCAACGCCATTAACTGGTGCGTAGTCGCCGCCGCCGGAGAAGCTTGGGCGAAAAAAGTTTTTCCGAATTTATCCGCCGAAAAGGCACAAGAAAAACTTTGGCAGGCAATTTTTGAAACCACCCGGATTGACCAGCCCGATCCAATCGCCGCCTGGCAAAAACATATTGACAACTTGAAAGTCCGCGCCAATATTTTACAAGCCAAAAAATTTGACGCTCTACATTACAAAGCGGAAGGCACAGACTTCACATTAGGTCTGCCCAATGGACATCGCTGGATCAGCGCGCAATCCCTCGCTCAGAACGGCGTGGCATTCACTGCAAACATGCCCACTGAAGAAGTTTTTACACTGCCAGATCGTCATCGCGCCGATGGCGTCGTTGCGGCGACCTTCCCATTAAGCTATGGCGGAACTTTAATCGAAGATTTTCAAGTCACTTTTGAAAATGGGCGTATTACCAAAGTCTCCGCGAAAAAAGGCGAAGAAGCCCTGAAAAGATTAGTGGATACAGACGAAGGTTCACACCGCTTAGGCGAAGTAGCGCTAGTGCCAGCCAGCTCGCCAATTGCCCAACGCGGACATCTCTTCTACAACACGTTATTTGACGAAAATGCCTCTTGTCACATTGCCATTGGGCGCGCCTACCGCTTCACGCTGACGGGCGGAGAGGAACTCAACGACGAGGAATTTATCGCGGCTGGCGGAAACGTCAGTTTGAATCACGTGGATTTTATGATTGGCTCGCCTAAAATGGATATTGACGGCATTCATAAAGACGGCACACGCGAACCGATCATGCGTCAAGGCGAATGGGCTTTATAGCAATCCGAGATGGACGTTAGGTCACGCCTAACGTCCATCGTCTATAATGGGGTCATGCCTACAAAATCAAACATCACCAATGCAAGTAACGATATTCTGATTGCAGAATATGAATATATCGCCAATTCGGCGCTTCAAGCCAATGAGGACCGCGCGCGAGTCGCTTCTTTTTATTTAGTCGCAGTCGGTTCATTGGTGGCGGCGCTTTTTAGCGCTCAACTCTTCAATATGAACGAAGCTTTCATCGAGTTAAACTTCGTCTATAGCGGATTGTTCCTCATGCTCACCATACTCGGCGGGTTAACCGTAATTCAACTCGCTCGCTTACGCGCCGCTTGGTACGAATCAATGACCGCCTTGAATCAAATCAAAGAATATTTCATCAGCAAAGATAAGGGGTTAGCCAAAGCCTTTCGCTGGCGGGAGAGTTCGATGCCGCTACTCTACAAGCGGAACAGCCTCTCCTACCAGCAGACAATTGAAGTCGCTATTCTGAGCGGCTTGATGTTCGGGGCCGCGGTCTACTTCTTCTTATTTGGGATTGGGTTCTACTCAAGGTTTTATAGCTGGATGCTGGCGCTGGCTGGGGCGGTTCTCAGCATGGCGGCTCACTTATCTATTTACAAATATTTCTTACTGCAAAAGAGAAAATAACGTATGCCGCGCAATTATCAAAATCAAAGCCCAACCGCGCACCAGCGCCGCCCGCATCTGACTCAAGACGAAACTTGGATCAAAGCATTTCTCGCCAAAGCCCAATCTGGGCATATAGCGACTACAGAAAACGCTCAACCATTTATCAACACCAGCGCTTTTTGGTATGACGAAGAAAATCACCAAATTGTATTTCACTCGCATATCGTCGGGAGAGTCCGCTCAAATATTGAGAGCAACCCAAAGGTCAGTTTTGAGGCGAGCGAGTTGGGCAAGTTTTTACCGTCCAACGTCGCGCTGGAGTTTTCGCTTCAATTCCGCAGTGTTTTAGTTTTTGGCACGGCAAGAATAGTGGAAGAACCTGAAGAAGCGAAAAGATTATTGTACGGGCTGATTGGAAAATATTTTCCGCAAATGACGGCGGGCAAAGAGTATCGTGAAATTACCGAAAAAGAATTGACCGCCACGTCCATTTACGCCATCAAGATTGAGGCGTGGAGCGGCAAAGAAAATTGGGCGGATCGCGCCGATCAAAGCGACGAATGGACCCCGCTTGACGAGAAGTGGTTTGAATAAAGGAAATGGTTATGCCTGAAAATTTTCGCACTGAAGAATTCAAAGTCGAAGGCGAGAAATTGCTCGCCCGCATCAAAGAATTGATTCATGCGGGCAATATCCGCAAAGTGATCATCAAAGATAAAGACGGCAAAACCTTGATGGAATTCCCAATGACTTTTGGCGTGGCGGGCGTTTTGCTTGCCCCGCAACTTGCCGCAGTCGGCGCGATTGCCGCTTTGCTCACAGAAGCGACTGTCGTCGTTGAAAAGCAAGATTGATCTATTTACCCCAAATTGCCTGAACTAGCTCCGGTAAAACTTCGCCGGATTTTCCTTGAAAAAAATAATCCACTTGCGGAGTCAGCGGAGTCGCTTCGGCGTTGATCTCGATCAGGATTGCGCCATTGGCTTGCGCGGCGCGCGCCAAAGAAGCGGCAGGCTGAACCACGCCAGACGTGCCAATTGAAAGAAAAACCTGAGATGCTTTAGACGCGCGCGCCGCCGCTTCCAACTCGCCTTGCGGAAGCGCTTCGCCAAACCAAACTACGTCTGGGCGAAGCAAACCGCCGCATTGTTTACACTGGGGAACAACTTCCGTATCTTCTTCCCATACCTCTGCAAAAGTTCTGCAAATTGAACAGCGCACGCGATTGATATTGCCGTGCAGTTCATAAATATTTTCACCGCCGGCAAAGCGATGCAAACCGTCTACATTTTGAGTAATCAAAGTGAAATCTAAAATTTTAGATTCCATTTGGACTAAAGCATAATGCCCCGCATTAGGGCGCGCTCCCTTAATCGCTTCCCTGCGCCAAGCGTACCAATCCCAAACCAATTTTGGATCGCGGGCAAAGGCTTCCGGCGTGGCTAATTCTGTTGGATCATATTTTGACCATAAGCCGTCTTGCGAATCTCTAAAAGTGCCTAGCCCGCTCTCTTGGGAGACTCCGGCGCCAGTTAAGGAAGCGACGCGCTCTACCTTGCGTAAGATCGCCAATAATTCGGGCGGGATGTTCGTCATTATTTAGAGGCAGTGGCTGTGGGCGTGGGCGCGCAATCCAGCAGAGTCAGCTTCTCGGAGAAAGTCGCCGTATGTCCTAATTCTTTCGCGTCTAAATTCGTGGCAACCAATTGATATTCTACCCAAGCGTTTTTGAATGAATTCACAGCTTTCATTTCATCCGGCGTGAGTTCATACGCGAATGTGCCATTGCCAAGCGGTTGCATACCTATGCTCGTCCACTCGCTGGTATTGCCCGATTGTTTGCTCCGAAAGCGCACAAACAAAACGACAAAATTCACGCTGGAAGCATCCGCCACTTGCGCCGTAAATTTGACCGTGCCCGGCTCGCAACCTTTTTTATAAAATTCAGCGGCGGATAAAAATATAGTGACAAAGCCTTGCATGGAGATCGTCGGGGTTTTTGTATCCGGCGTGATTTGGTTGAACGGCGTGAAGGCTGTCGGCGTCGCCGATTCCGCTGGCGTGGGCGTGATGGTTTTGTAGCCAATCAAAGTTGGCGTGAGCGTATAAGTCGCGGATGGCGTGACGGGCGTAAAGGTTGGCGTGATCGTGGAGGTTAGCGTTGAAGTGACGGTTGGTCGCGGCGTGAGCGTGGGGTCGTATAAAAATTGCTCGGGGTTAAAGCCGCAAGCTAAAATCAAAATTGAAGCGCTGAGGAGAACTAATATCTTTTTCATTCAAGCATCCTTTATCATTCGCACGGAGAAAGCGCGATGGATTGATCGTAAATTCGCGTGCGCCCAACTTCGCGCCCTTCGATGTCCGTCGCCACCAGTTGAAAGACCACCCACGAATTTTTATAATGATTATGCCCTTCCACTTCGCTCCCATACATGACGTATGTGTACGTGCCGTCACGGTGATCGTGCATCACATTGCCGGTCGTCCACGGCGTGGAATCGTCGCGGTTAGCGGCGCGGACATAAGTAAAAATAACTACGCTGAAAACTTCATCTTCATCTTCGACAATCGCGGTGATGGTCGTGCGGTTGTGCTTGCACGAACCCCAAAAGATTTTATTTTCAGAAATACCTACAGAAAGAAAACCAATGCCGGGTCTGAAAAGCGTCGGCGTAATATAAATCGGCAGAGGCGTGGCGGTGATTCCGCCTTCGATGATGATCGGGATTGGCGCAAAGGTGGAAGTCGGCAGGTTGGGGTCTTGCGTGGCAAAATGGACGATGGTCGTGGTCGGCGTAGGAAGCGGCGTGCGCGTCAAGGTGGCGGTTGGGCTGGGCGGAAGCGTGATCGTCGCCGTAGCAGTTGGGGCGGGCGTTTGCGTCGCCGGGAGTAAATCCTGAATATTCCCGCAGGCTTGAATCATTAAACTCAACGCCAAGCCCCAAACAATCAAATTCTTCCGCATTCATAACCTCTTTCAAGCTATAATTGAAAAAATATTCAGCGCTTCGGATCAATTTTGAAACGCCATTATAAAATCAAGTTGATATAACTCCCCCATTTTACAACAACATGACCGCCATCCAAGTTCGTAACCTGCAAAAGACTTTTCAAACCAAACGCAAAGCCGCAGGGCTAGGCGCTTCTCTGCGCTCGCTGATCAAACCGGATTATAGTTTTGCAGTTGCGGTCAAAGGGCTTTCCTTTCAAATGGAGGCGGGAGAAACGCTTGGCTTTATCGGTCCTAACGGCGCGGGCAAATCCACAACGATCAAAATGCTCACGGGCATTTTGCATCCTAGCGGCGGCGAAGCCAGCGTGCTTGGTTTCACGCCGTGGGTTGAGCGCCAGAAACTTGCTTTTCAAATCGGCACGGTTTTCGGTCAGCGTCCGCAACTGTGGTATCACCTGCCCGCAATAGACACCTTCATCCTATTCGGAAAAATTTACGAGTTGGATGACGACGAAACCAAAAAGCGGATTCAATTTCTTTCCGAGGCTTTTGAATTACGGGATTTATTAGACGTGCCCGTAAGAAAATTATCGCTGGGTCAACGTATGCGATGCGAAGTCGCCGCCTCGCTCCTGCACCGCCCAAAGCTGATTCTGCTCGACGAGCCTTCCATTGGCTTAGACGTGGTCGCCAAACAAAACATCCGCGACGCAATCCGCAGAATGAATCAGGAAGAAGGCGTGGGCGTTCTGCTCACCTCGCACGATGCAGGCGATTTAGAAGCGCTGTGCAAACGCGTGATCATCATCAATCACGGACAAATCGTCTACGAAGATAAAGTCTCCAGTTTGAAAAGAAAATTTCTCGCCACAAAAATGGTGGAGGTTCGCTATGCCAAAGAAATTAGCAAGGATTTTTCGATTCACGGCGTTGAAATTCTCAAAGTTGGGCAATATGGCGTGAAATTGAAGTTTGATACGTCCAAAACATCCGTCGATTCCGTGCTTTCACATCTCTCCGCCTCCGGCGATATTGTGGATATCACCATCTCCGACCCGCCCCTAGAAGAAGTGATCGCAAAAATTTACGAACATGCAAAAACAGAAAGCGTGGCTGAAAAATAATGGAAAAACAATTTTGGTTTGATATTCGCGATAACGACTACAAAATCCCTGAAGGCTATGCGCTCAACGCTTTAACTGAAGAATTATTTTCTTACATTGATAGCGTTGACCCTGAACTCAGAGATAGCATTGCCTACGAAACTTTCGCCAATTGGTTAGATAAAGATCAATATACGCTGGAGCAGATCCGCCCGTACATTCCGCGCTTGGCGATCAACCTGCAAAATGGCATTGGCGAACGCGGCACAGATTCTATTTTCAGCAGAGCCTTCTCAATTTTATTCCTCGCTGAAATCATCTATCACGATAATCAAGACCCTTTCTTGGAAAAAGACGACGTGCAAAGCATTCTCGCTAAGGGCTTGGCGTATCTAAAGGAAGAACGCGATCCGCGCGGCTACATTCCCGAAAAAGGCTGGGCGCACGCGCTGGCGCACACCGCCGATTTGCTCTTTGTTTTATCCAGCAATCGTTTTATTGCCCGCGCCGAACTGGAGCAGATGCTACATGCGATCGCCGAAAAATTAACCGAGCCGATTGACTGGGTCTATGCCTTTGGCGAAGACGATAGATTGGTTCAAGCCATTCTAGGCGCTGTGCAAAGAAAACTGCTCGACGAGTTCTTTTATAAAGAATGGCTCAAAGGCTTTCTCTTTGCCGAAGGTCGCAGGCGCGCTTGGAAAGGCTCATTTGCAAACCAAGAAATTCATAACGCTTATTTCAATTCCAGAAATTTCTTACGCAGTTTACAACTCAAAATCATCGAAAAGCCCAAACTCGCCAGCCGAGAGTTTTTGTTAAGTGAAATTACAAATACCTTGGGCGAACTGAAACAATATTAAATAAACCTCTTGCAAAAGCCAATTGTAAGTAGTCGGTTGAAATAAATTTTACAAACCATCGCTCAAGGCGGCGTCCCCGCCGCCGAGGACGGCGGCTTGAGCAGGGATTTGTTTTCTAAATAATTATGATCGACTACTTAGGTCAGGCTATGTATCCTTGGGCATTTAGCCTGACACTCTTCTAAAATTTTACACACGGCGGGTTGAAAACCCGCCCTACAAACGCCTACGCGAGAGGTCTAACAAACGCTTATTATGAAAGCATTTTCAAAGTATTGGTCTATCTTCCAAATCACCTTGATCAATTCGCTGGCTTACCCGGGCGAATTGATCGGGCGCAGTTTGATGATCATTCCCTTCATGTGGGTTTTCTACCAGCTTTGGAAAGTGACCTTCAATGCCGCTGGCGCAGAAATCATCAGCGGACTCACCCTGCGCGATACGCTTTGGTATCTCATGTTAGCAGAAACCATTGAGTTAGGTCGCCCGCCGATTGCTAGAACGATAGCGGAGAACGTCAAAGACGGCTCAATTGCTTACATTCTTAATAAACCGTATGATTTTCTTTGGTATCAATTCAGCGCCGCCATGGGCGAGACGATCTTCCGCGCTATATTAAATGCGCTCTTTGGCGGCTTGACCGTTTGGTTCTTGGTCGGCGCGCCGAAGCATATCGAAGGCTTCCTCATTGCCGTTCCCGCAGTATTAGGGGCTTGGATTCTGCACTTCTGCATCAACGCCATGATCGGGCTTTCCGCATTCGCCGTGGAAGACGTTTCCGCTTTTACCTGGATTTACCAGAAATTAGCCTTCATCTTCGGCGGCATGTTAATTCCGCTGGATTTTTATCCGCAGTGGTTGCAAACCATCGCCAAGACGCTCCCCTTCTCTAGCGCAATTTACGGACCCGCAAGATTATTCGTCACGCCCACGCTGGAATTATTTATCAGCGTAATAAGTTTGCAAATCGTTTGGATTTTAGTTTTGAGCGTCATCCTCGTTTTCATTTATCGGCGCGGGCTGACTCAACTAACCGTGAACGGCGGCTAAATGAAAACTTTACAATTTCTCTTCGCCATCTGGAAAGCCAATTTACAATCCGTGATGGAATACCGCGTCTCGTTCCTTTCGCAGATGATCGGCATGATGCTCAACAACTTCATTTATTTCGCCATCTGGATCATTTTCTTCGACCGTTTCAAAGATGTGCGCGGTTGGGGCGTGAGCGATATGTACGTCACCTTTGGGATTCTCGCCAGCGCATTCGGCGTAGTGAGCGTTTTATTTGGCAATGCGTTTATGCTCAGCGAGATCATCGTCAAAGGGCGGCTGGATTATTATCTCTCCATGCCCAAGCCGGTTTTATTGCACGCGGTTTCCAGCCGCATGATTGCCAGCGGCATGGGCGATTTTTTCTACGGCTTTTTGAGCTATGCCCTCTCTGGTTATTTTTCTTGGGATGGATTACTGCGCTACGTCCTTGCCATGCTGTTAGCGGCTACTGTTTTCGCGGCATTTCTCATCCTGACGCAGAGTCTTTCGTTTTGGTTCGGGATGATGAGCAATTTTAGCAACCTCGTCCTCAACGCCATGCTCACCTTTGGCATTTACCCAATCACCTTGTTTGATAACTACGCCAAAATCATTTTATTCACCATCATCCCCGCCGCTTTGATGGGAGCGATCCCTGCGGAATTTATCCGCGTATTTACTTGGCAATCGTTGAGTCAATTGTTGATTGGGGCAATTGGTTTCTTGGGGCTGGCAATTTTCGTCTTTCGTTTGGGGTTGCGCCGCTACGAAAGCGGGAGCGCCATTCAGGTTGAGGTGTAGCGAATGCCGCTCGAAGCAGAATCAGGCTTCAGCGGGGCAAGCGGCGTTGGTCAAATCTCTGGTATAATCTTCGCCCGTGACTGGTCCTGTTCAACGGTGTAAGCTGTGAGCAAGGAGACCTGCAAATCTAAAGAGAAAGGAAGCATACGTCATGCCTTTACAAAAGGAAGTCAAGACGAAGGCGATTGAAGATTTTCATCGCCACGAGAAGGATACTGGTTCGCCTGAAGTGCAAATCGCTATCCTGACCAATCGCATTACTCAACTCACCGAGCATTTGCGAAACAACAAGCAGGATCAATCCTGCCGTCGTGGTTTGCTCAAGTTGGTCGGCTCGCGCCGCCGCTTGCTGACATATTTGCGTAACAGCAATTATCAAAGCTACTTGAACGTTACCGAACGCCTGCAATTACGCAGAAAATAGTAAGTATCGTTAGACCCTAAAGGTCTGTGACCTTTAGGGTCTTTTATTAACCGTCGTCAGGAATTGAAGAGCGCGAACAACTGGGTTGTTCTCACTTCTCAGTCCCTGAGGCGGAAAGTGTGGAGTACAAAAGCTTGCTTTTGTAATTAACGGGAGCAAGCTCCCTGACTCCAAAATTAAGGAGACAAAACATGAATAAAGAAGGTAAAAAGTTTTCAACCGTTGTTGGGGACAAAACTGTAACGATTGAAACCGGTCGTTTGGCTGGGCAGGCAGGCGGCGCCGTAACGCTCGGCATTGGCGATTCGCTTGTTTTTGCCTCCGCCACGATGGGCGGCGTGCGCGATGGCATTGATTTCTTTCCGTTGAGCGTTGAATATGAAGAAAGATTATATGCAGGCGGAAAAATCCCCGGCTCTTTCTTCCGCCGTGAAGGCCGCGCTTCCACCGAATCAATTCTCACTGCAAGATTAACTGATCGCCCACTGCGCCCGTTATTTCAAGATGGAATGCGTAATGAAGTGCAAGTGATCATGTATTCATTTTCAGCGGATGGCATCAATCCGCTGGATATTTTAGCGATCAATGCCGCCTCTACCGCGATTATGATTTCAGATATTCCGTGGGGCGGTCCAGTGGGCGCGGTGCGTATCGGGCGCGTGAATGGCGAATTCGTCGTCAACCCAACTTTCGCTGAAATGGAAATTTCAGATTTAGATTTAAGGCTGGCTGGCACAAAAGACGCCATCCTCATGGTGGAATGTGGCGCCAATGAAATTCCAGAAGACGTGATGGCGCAGGCTTTGGATTTAGGTCATCAATCCATTCAACCCATTGTTGAATTACAAAATCAAATTGCCAAAGAAATCGGCAAACCCAAGCGCGAAGTTAAGCTTTACATCCCAACCGATGAAGTTAAGCAAAAAGTTTTCGAGCGCGTGAGCGGCTTGATGAATGAATTGCTGGATAAACCGCTTTCCAAAGTGGAATTCTATACCGGCATGGCGAAAATCAAAGAAGAAGCCGAAGCCGAGTTGTGCACTGTTCCTGCCGGGGCAGACGCTTCAGCCTACCTGACAGTTGCTTCATTCCGAGAAGCTTTTGAATTGGCTGAGATGGATGTCGTCCGTGAAAGAATCCTCAGCGCCGGCAAACGCCCGGATGGACGAACGCCGACTCAAATTCGCCCGATCTGGTGCGATGTTGGCGTATCCCCGCGCGCGCATGGCACAGGTTTATTCACTCGCGGCGAGACTCAAATTTTATCTTTTGCAACCTTAGCCACTTTAGGCGAAGCGCAAGAGCTAGATAACTTATCCCCGATCAAAACCAAACGCTACATGCACCACTATAACTTCCCGCCTTTTTCTACGGGCGAGGCAAAACCCCTGCGTGGGCAGAGCAGGCGCGAGGTCGGGCATGGGGCGTTAGCAGAACGAGCGCTAGAACCCGTCATCCCAGCCGAAGAATCATTCCCGTATGCCATTCGCGTCGTCTCTGAAGCTTTATCCTCAAACGGCTCTACGTCAATGGGCTCGGTATGCGGCTCCACATTGGCGCTGATGGATGCAGGCGTGCCGATCAAAGCGCCTGTGGCTGGCATCGCCATGGGATTGATCACAGGGACGGATGGTCGCTACCAAATTTTGACCGATATTCAAGGCACTGAAGATCATTTAGGCGATATGGATTTCAAAGTAGCTGGCACAGCGGCAGGCATCACCGCTTTGCAAATGGATATAAAAATTTCCGGCTTGAGCGCGCAAATGATGAAAGAAGCCTTAGCGCAAGCGCATAGCGCCCGCATGGAAATTATGGAAAAAATGTTAGCCGTGCTTCCGCAAGCGCGCCCTGAATTAAAACCACACGCTCCACGCATTATCACTGTGAAAATTCCTGTAGATAAAATTGGCGCATTGATCGGACCCGGCGGTAAAAACATCCGCGCTTTGCAAGAAGAAACTGGCGCAACGATTGACATTCAAGATGACGGCACAGTGTATATTGCCTCCGTTGATGGCGTTGGCGCAAAGATCGCGCAAGAACGCATTGAAGGGCTTGGCGAAAGCGCCGTAGTTGGAAATATTTACACGGGCAAAGTGGTGCGCATTGAAGCCTTTGGCGCGTTTGTCAATATTTTGCCGGGCATGGACGGACTCGTACACATTTCCCAACTTGCCAGCGAGCGCGTTGAAAAAGTGGAAGATGTTTGCGCGCTGGGCGATGAATTGACCGTCATGGTGACGGATGTTGATCCGCAAGGCAAGGTGCGTTTGTCACGTCAGGCAGTTCTCGAAGGCTGGACTGCCGAAGAAGCCAAAGAAAAAGATAAAGGCGGACGAGGCGGCGGCAATCGCAACGGCGGGCGCAATGGGGATAAAGGCGGCTTCAACCGTGGCGGCGATCGAGATCGGCGCGGCGGCGGAAGAGACCGCAGATAAAGTAACGCTCACCAACCTCAACACGTTATGATTCTTTCATAACGTGTTTTTGATTCAGCTACCGCCTACGCTCGGCTTGTGCAATTTTTCCTAAATGCTTTTTCGCTCATTTAAGGGTTGACTCTTGTTATGAAAGTTTGTACAATGACTTTGTTTGTACAGTGAATTTACAAAGTTGCTAAGTGGTTCTACCCTACTCACAGGTTTATGAAAGCGATTTCATGCAAAGAACAACCCATCAGCAAGTTGGTCGAAAGAACTGTAATTACGCCCTTCAAGCCCTTTTTGCGCGTCAAACAAGCGCGGCTATTTCCCCTTTGGAAAAAGACACAACTACTTCGCCCGAACAGGCTTCGATCGATTCAAGAGCGAACGCCTCGGTCAACAACCGCCTCGAAACGAGCGCGGCTTTTCAATTCCACAAACTCTCAGAAATCAAATAGCGGACAAAAGTTCAGCATGAGTTATCGCCAAACAAGCTTCGCGCGCTCGTTCTAAAACCGTAAGTTGACAGGACGCAGAAAAATCCTGATACTTAAATTAGCAGTGAGAAAGGAGTAGAAGAAAAGAAATCAAAGTAAATCATCAATCGCCGGTTTGTTTGAATTGTTTCAAATCATAAAAGGAAAAGAAAAATGCAAAAAAAATTGTTCGTTGTTCTCTCCATTTTGATCTTGGCAAGCCTCGTTTTGACCGCCTGCGGAACGCCCGCGCCGAAAGACGTAACCCTCACGCTCGGTTCCTGGCGCACAGACGATGTTGCCGCTTGGGAAGCCATCACCACCGCCTTCCACGCGAAATATCCCAACATCACTGTTAAATTTGACCCGACCAACCCCCCAGACTACAACGCCACGCTCCGCTCCCAACTGGAAACTGGCACTGGTCCCGATTTATTCTTCGTCCGCTCTTTCGGCGTTGGACGCGAATTATTTGACGCTGGCTACATCGCTTCGCTGAAGGACCTCCCCGGCATCAACGACACCTTCAGCGCAGGCGCGCGCGCTCCGTGGGCAACCGACTCCGGCGAACCTTATGCAGTTCCGATTGCCGCAGTTTCACACGGCATTTTCTACAACAAAGACCTCTTCGCCGCGAACGGCATCGAAGTCCCCACTTCATGGGAAGATTTGATGGCCGCCTCCCAGAAATTGTTAGACGCCGGCGTGACTCCTTTCGCTAACGGCACCAAAGACGCCTGGGATATCAACGAAGTTGTGATGATGCAATTGCTCCCCAGCGACGTCGGCGGTTATGACGGCCGTATGGCTTACTTAAACGGCGACCGCTGTTTCAACGATCCTGAGATCGTCGCCGCGTTCCAACAAATGGCTGATTTGAAACCCTACCTCCCCGCCGGCTTTGAAGCCACCAGCTATGCGGACGCCGAACAACTCTTTGCGCAAGGCAAAGCCGCCATGTTCTTCGACGGTTCTTGGAGCATCGGTCAGATCAAGAAAGACGCCACCGCCTTCCAATGGGGCGTGTTCTATCCCCCAGCCCTCAAAGGCAAAGACACCTACGTTTCCTTCCACGTGGATGCCGCTATTGGCGCGAATGCCGCTTCCAAGAATTTAGACGCCGCCAAGACCTTCCTCGCTTGGCTGGAAACGCCTGAATTCGCCGCGCTCATCGGTAACAACCTCCCCGGCTTCTTCCCGATGACCAACGAAATTCCGAGCCTGACCGACCCGATCGCCAATGACTTCATGAACTTCAATAAGCAAGCCAAAGGCGTGGATATCCGCTTCGTTTGGGAAAAATTGATGGATGCGCCCACCGACAAAGTGAACGCTTACACCTCTCTCAATAACAATGTAATTTCCGTGTTAAAGGGCGAGAAAACTCCTGAAGAAGCCGCGAACGCCTTCAACGCAGACGTCGCCGACTGGTACGGACCCGCTTCAAAGTGTAAATAGTTTATAGAATATAATTGGCAGGGATGGCGCACGCCATCCCTGCCAATTTATTGAATGAGGAAAGTTGATGAGTCAAGCAAACCTTTCAAAAAATCAAAAGCCAGGATTGTTAAATACCGAAAATCAGCGCACACTCACCTGGGTCCTATTTCTACTCCCAGCTCTATTGGTTTACCTCGTCTTCATGGCGGGTCCCCTCTTTGACTCATTGCGTCTCAGTCTCTACACGGGGAAAGGGTACAACCCAACCGAATTCATTGGCTTTCAAAATTATATTGATCTATTCACCGTTCCGCTATGGCGCGAAAAATTTTTCAACGCCGTTACGAACACCTGCATCTTTTTTGCAATTCACATGATCGTCCAAAACAGTTTGGGCTTATTATTTGCCAACCTTCTATCTTCAGATTTCAAGGGCCGAAATTTCTTCCGCACGCTGATCTTTACCCCAACCACGCTTTCGGTGCTGGTGGTTGGCTTTCTTTGGACCTTAATCCTCAACCCCAATTGGGGCGCGGTTAATCAAGTTTTAGTGGGCATTGGTTTGGAGCAGTGGGCTTTGCCCTGGCTCGGCCGAGAAAATTTAGCCTTGCCCATCATCGCCTTAACTTCAGTTTGGCAATGGATCGGTATGCCGACCGTTATGTTCCTCGCCGGACTAACCGGCATTTCCGAAGAATTGCTCGAAGCCGCCAGCATTGACGGCGCTTCCGAGTGGGAAATTTTCTGGAAGATCAAATTTCCGCTCATTCAACCGGTGCTCGGCATTATCGCCATCCTGACCTTTGTGGATAACTTCAACGCCTTCGACGTGATCTATGCGATGGCAGGCGCAAAAGGCGAACCGGCTTATTCAACCGACTTGCTCGCCACGCTCTTCTACCGCACGGGCATCGCAGGCGAACACCCAACCGGTATTCCCAATATGGGCATGGGCGCAACCATTGCCACCATCACTTTTATCATCTTAATGTCCGGCGTATTGCTCTGGCTTTACCTTTCGCGCCGTAATGCAGACGAAACGAAATAGGAGCGCCTGCCATGTTACGAACTAAATTCAACCGCGCGTTAACTTACATCGTCTTAACCGTCTGGACGATCATTGTTCTCTTTCCGCTCTGGACGCTCATCGTCAATTCCTTCAAACCGCAAAATGAAATTTTCGCAGACCCGTTCGGACTGCCTAAAAACTTTACATTGGACGGCTACATTGAAGTTTGGAAAGCCGGTCACTTTGGCTTATATTTTACAAACTCGCTGATCGTCACCATTCTTTCGCTGACGCTAATTCTCTTCATCGGTTCGATGGCGGCTTACGCCCTCGCCAAATGGAAATCGCGGGTCTCCAACTTTCTTTATGTCTTTTTCATCGCCGGCTTGATGATCCCAATCCGCTTAGGGACAATTGACCTAATGCGTTTGATCATCGCCTTGAATTTACAAAACACCATCTGGAGTCTCATCCCCGTATACGTGGCGATGGGTATGCCAATCGCCACTTTTGTATTGACCGCTTTCATCAAAGAATTGCCTAATGAAATGTTCGACGCCGCAAAGGTGGACGGCGCCTCCGAATGGCAGGTTTACAGCCGCGTTGTTCTTCCGCTGATGCGCCCCGCGCTGGCGACTGTCGCCATCTTCAACATGATCAAGATCTGGAACGATTTCTGGTTCCCGCTGGTTTTCATTCGTCAAGAAAGCGCGCGCACTGTTGCGCTGGGCGTTTCGCTATTATTTGGTCAATATCACACCGATTGGACGCGCGCGCTTGCAGTCCTTTCGTTGGCGGCTATTCCTCTGTTAATTTTATACATTCTGCTGGCGCGTGAATTCATCAAAGGTCTCACGGCTGGAGCGATCAAAGGCTAAATCCAATGAACGGGCGCGAACGGATGGCGCTTGCCATGCGCCACGCAACGGCAGACCGCGTGCCCGTCATGTCTCAATTGGCATTAGGACATTATTTTCTCAATGCCGGGCTAAAGCCGCACGAAATTTGGTTCACCAGCGAAGGTTTCGCCGAAGCGTTGGTGCGAATGCAAAAGCGTTATCAATTTGACGGGATTTTAATCAATCTGCCGGGTCGTCCGCGCGATCTCCTCAATCAAATTCAAAAAATTGAAGAAACCAAAAAAGGCGAAGTCGTCACTTGGCGTAACGGGCATGTGACCTTAATTCCTTGGGACGACAACGCCTTATACGTTTACTCTGCCCGTCCGGAATTAACGCCGCGCGCCGATTTGAAAACGCTCGACCCCGAACGAATTGGCTCAGTGGATCAATTTGTCGGCTATCTGTGGAACACGTATCACATCCCTTGGTTGGAAGGCAAACCAGACGATGGTTTATTAAGCGAACCGCCAGATTATTTCTTCGATACCATTGATTTTGTCCGCGCTAAAACCAACGGCGAAATTTCTATTCACGGGGAAGTTTTTTCGCCCTTCACGCATTACCTTGAATTAATTGGCTATCAAAACGCAATCATCGGACTGGTAAAAGAAAAAGAAAAGGTCAAAGCGCTTTTAGAGCGGCTCACAGATGCGGTAATTGTTTGGGCGCAGGCACAGGCTCGGCACGGGGTAGACGCGGTATTAATCTCCTCCGCATTTGCCGGCGGCGGATTCATTTCCCCTAAAATGTATGCAGAATATGTTTTGCCTTATGAGCGCCGCGTCACCGAAGCGGTCAAAGCGTGCGGCGTGCCAGTTTACACGCACACTTGCGGGAAGATCGGCGACCGCCTTGAATTGCTGGAGCAGACCGGCACACAAGGAATTGACACGCTTGACCCGCACCCGCTCGGCAACGTGGATTTAGCGGATGCAAAAAACGGAGTCGGTCAGCGGCTCTTTCTTAAGGGAAATATGAACTCCGTCTCGATCTTGGAATACGCTGAAAAAGAGCAGGTCATCGCCGAAGCCAGCGAACGAATCGAAATCGGCAAACCGGGCGGCGGATACATCCTCAGTTCCGCCTGTTCAATTGCGCCGCACGTCGAACCCTGGAAATTGGAACTGCTTACGCCTTTAGCGGAAGAAATCGGGAAATATTAAACGCTTGCATAGTTTTCTCAGGGCGGCTTGACCAAAAACAACTTCATTATTTTTTTCCACCGCTCCGGCTGGTTTCTCGAAAGCTTTATTTATCCTCAGATTAAACTTCAAGAAGCTCAAACGCTCGCATAAAGAGGTTTTGACTTTTAACGCTCCCCTGTTACAATCCCCATAGAGTTATATCTTTGGAGATTCCATGAATTATCAGCACGTGCAATCCCCGGCTTCAGTCGTGATGATTCGCCCGCATCAATTCCGATCCAACCCGCAAACGGCGGCGGATAACGCTTTTCAACTTGCAAAAACCGAACTTCCTCCCGAAACGATTGCCCAGCAAGCGCGAGACGAATTTGATCGAGTAGTCGAAGAGCTAACCGCGCACGGCGTCAAAGTTCACGTCTTTGACGATTTCGGCGAAAAGAACACGCCGGATTCGGTTTTCCCAAATAATTGGTTCTCGACACATCACGGCGGACGCGTGGCGCTCTACCCAATGTATTCGCCCAATCGCCGCAACGAACGCCGCGCCGACATTATTGAAATGCTAAAAAAAGAATACCGCGTGCAAGAAGTCATTGATTATTCCGGGCTGGAATATGACGATCTCTTTCTGGAAGGCACCGGCGCAATGGTTTTTGATCATGTTGAGCGCCTGGCATACGTCAGCCGCTCCAATCGCGCCGACCCAATCATTCTGGAAAGATTCTGCACCACGTTTGGTTATGAACCAATGGCTTTCGACGCAATGGACGAATGCGGCAAAGCCATCTATCACACCAATGTAATGATGAGCGTCGCCGCCGAATACGCGCTGATTTGCTTGGACTTAATCGCCAACACGGCGCGCAGAAACGAAATTCAAGCCCGCCTCACGCACAGCGGACGTCAAGTCATCAACCTCAGCCGTAGCCAAATCCTAGAATTTTCCGGCAACGCCCTCGAACTCACCGGCGCGAAAGACCGCCTCCTGATCATCTCTCAGCGGGGACTCAACGCCTTGGAAGCGGAACAAATCAAAGTCATTGAAAGTAGCGCGCAAATCCTGCCGGTCAGCATCCCCACCATCGAGTTGGCGGGCGGATCGGTTCGCTGTATGCTCGCCGGCATCCACCTCACAGCCAGAGCCTAATTTTTTGCAAACATGTTCTCAAAAATAAAATTATTCTACAATCAATATCCGCGCCAATATTGGCTGATGATTATGGGCATCGTCATCAGCACCGCTGGCGGAAGCATGGTCTGGCCCTTCATCCTGATCTACGTCAGCGAAAAGTTAAGCCTGCCGCTCAGCGCCGTGGCGGCTTTGATTTCTGCAAATGCCGCCACCGGTTTATTTTCTTCGCTCCTCGCCGGCACGCTCGCCGATAAAATTGGGCGCAAAGTGGTAATGGTTCTCAGCCTCGCCATGACCGGCGCCGCTTATTTCTTCCTGATGAAAGCGAACACCTACGCCGAATTCATGACGCTGATGATTCTGATTGGGCTTTCCAACCCGCTTTACCAAGTCGGCGCGGACGCCATGCTCGCAGATATGCTCCCCAGCGAACAACGCACCGACGGTTATGCCATCAATCGCATCGCGCACAATGCCGCGTTCGCCCTTGGTCCGGCGCTGGGCGGCTTTCTCGCCGCCGTTTCATATAATCTCGCTTTTTATGCGGCAACCAGCGGTTTTCTCATTTACAGCTTGCTACTTTTTATTTTAGCCAAAGAGACTTTGCATCACGCGCATCAAGTCGCCGCCGAAGAGCGCCCTCACGCAGAAACTCACGCCAATCAAAACAGTTACCTCCACATCCTCAAAGATCAAAGCTACATGGCATTCGTCCTCCTCACCGGCTTAGGACTCACCGCCCCAACTCTCATCTGGGTCCTCATGCCCGTGTACGCCAAGACCAACTATAACGTCACCGAAGCGCTCTACGGCTGGATACCCACCGCCAACGCGCTCATGTGCGTCTTCGTTCAATTCTCCGTCACGCGCATCACGCGCAAATACAACACCTTGCCCGTCGTCGCCGTCGGCATGTTGCTTTACGCAATCGGCGTAGGCAGTGTGGCGCTAATGACCGATTTTTGGGGCTTTCTATTAAGCATGATCATCCTCACTTTCGGCGAACTCACCATCGTGCCAACCGCCAGCAAATACGTGGCGGATATTTCTCCCGCCCATTTACGCGGCAGATACATGAGCGTCTATTGGTTTGGCTGGGGCTTAGCGCGCACCTTTGCGCCGCTCCTCGGCGGCTATCTCAACGACGCTTTCTTTCCACAAGCCATCTGGATCGGCGGCTTATTGATCGGGCTGATCAGTTCAACCGGACTCTTCGCCTTGTACAACTTCTCCAAAATCAAAATCGCCCCGCTCTTAACCGACGGCTGATTCAGCCTTCTCTAAAATTCCCCACTCTGAAAAATTCTATTCCCCTACAGGCAGGTAAAAATGATCGAAGCCAAACGCCCCGTTTTCTTCAGCGGCGAAAACCCAAACATCGCCTTATTCAACCCCCAAACCCAAGAACGGATCGCCGTCGCCAGCTATTGGCATTGCACGGATAGTCCGTCCGGAGTTGGGCGCGTCCTGATTCTCTGGCTGGCAGAAACCGCGCCAGAAATCAACCTCGGAGCGGTTTTCACCGATAACCCTCAGCTAGCGCGCACCTTAATCGAAAACCTAACTCGGCACTTTCCAGAATTTCAAGAAATTCCAGTCCATAACTTGCCATTGAGCAAAGCGCAAATCACCCATACCTACAATGGAAACGAATATCAAATCCTCTGCCAAACGCCAAACCTAAAAATCGAGGTGGAATGGAAAAACCCGTTAGATCGCAAACAAATTATCTGGACTGGTTTCCCAGCCGGAGAAGCGCACTACGATCTAACTACCACCATTTGCCCATGCCAAAACGGAACGATCAAACTCAATAATCAAAACCTGCTCGGCGAAATCAAAGTGGCGCAAGATGAAAACGGCATCTTCTCAAGCTCGGCATTCCTCGCCTTTGCCGAAACCTGGATCGGGCCCCTGCAAAAGTAAAGCGTTTCCGCGCTTACAATACTCTTACGTAATATCAACCCGCGCAAGCGCATCTGCATTGCATGAAGAATATAACTATCTCTCAAATTATCGAACCTAAATTAGTGATCGAAGGCGCAGGCGTATTGCTTCGCCGGTCTTTTGGTCCGCACGTCAGCAACCAACACGATCCCTTCTTACTCTTCGACCATTTCGCATTCAACAACCCTATGGAAGGTCCCCTGCGCGGCTTCCCCATGCACCCGCATCGCGGCATTGAAACCGTCACCTACATGCTGGACGGCGAAGTCAGTCACCGCGATAGCTTGGGCAACGCTGGCACGATTGGCGCAGGCGATGTGCAATGGATGACTTCCGGGCGCGGAATCTTGCACGAAGAAATGCCGCGCCGCAGCGCGGGCGGAAATATTTACGGCTTTCAACTTTGGGTCAACCTACCCGCCGCGCAAAAAATGAATCCGCCGCGCTATCAAGAAATAAAATCATCTTCAATACCTATTGTGGAAAAAGACGGCGCATCTATTCGTCTCGTTGCCGGAAAAATGGATGCAATCAGCGGGCCCGTGACGGAAATCGCCGCCGCGCCTCTTTATCTGGACGTGAAGTTGGCTCCCGCTTCGAGATTCATTTGCCCCATCCCCAGCGGACATGCCGTCCGCGTTTACGTCTTTGAAGGCGCGGGAGAATTTTCGGGAGAAGCCGTAGAATCCATCCGCATGGTTACATTCAACGCAGATGGCGACCAACTCGAAGTTAAGAGCGAAGCGGGAGTCCGCTTTATGCTCATGGCGGGCGCGCCATTCAAAGAGCCCATCGCGCCGTATGGACCTTTCGTCATGAACACAACCGCAGAGATACAACAAACCATCGCCGATTTACGAAGCGGCAATTTCGTTAAATAAAAAATGCCCCGCAAATTGCGGGGCATTCACTTTTAAGGCGCAGTCACTTTGAGGTTGTCAAACGCGGTTTGCACGCCGCCTTGACCAAACGTACTGGCGACAAAACCAATTCTGCCGTGCCCCAAATCTGAATTGCTGATTTCGCCCAGCGCCGTGCCGTTGACATAATACTTAAAGGAGGCGCCGTGCGCTTCTATTTTGAGATGGTTCGTGGCGTTGCCAAGTTGAATCGCAGATGAAGATTGCCAATCCGCTAAATATTTGGTCTCGGTATAATTCACGCTGTCTTTTATAAAAGCGTACCGGCCATTTGCGCTGATCACAAAGCCGTAAAATTCTTTTGAAGTATCGCTATAATTGAAGATGAGCCCTAGCGCATTTTCGTCGGGACCGCCCAGCGTCGTCACATCGCCTTCATAGATAAAGTCGTTCGGCGTAAGGTAAGTGTTGCAATAATTCCAAGCAATCCATGAAGGGGTCTTTATCTCCAATTGAAATTGACCGTCTTTAGGGATGTAATTTACGTTCTCTCCCTCTGATTCACCGCCAAAGCAACCCGTTTCAGAAAATTCAGTTTCTTCAAACAGGGAAGCCGCCAGAGTTGGCGAAGGGGGCGGCGTGCTAGTCGGAATTGGCGTGTTGGTTGGAACGGGCGTATTCGTGGGGAGTGGAGTTGGCGTAGCTAAAATATTTGAAACCGCCGAACAAGCCAACGTAGCCAATACGAGTAAGGTAATAAAGAGGATTGGTTTGTTTTTCATAAATTCTCCTTCAAACGATTATACTTTGGAATATATCAATCCTATATTTGGAGTGAACATGCCCACAGAAGTTCTCTACGGTCCGCGCCTCGGCAAGCAGGGAAAATTGCGCGCAGGCTGTTGCGCAATTTTATTTGACGAAACCCGCGAAAAAGTTCTGCTCACGCAACGCGCAGATAACGGGCGTTGGTGCTTGCCCGGCGGCGGCATGGAAGCCGGAGAAAGCGCCGCCGAAGCGTGCGAGCGAGAAATTTGGGAAGAAACGGGCTTGAAAGTCAGGGTGAAGCGCTTAGTCGGCGTGTATAGCAACCCGGATTTGCTGGTCATCTATCCGGATGGAAACAAAGCGACTTTCCTAATCCTCAGTTTTGAGGTGGAATTGATCTCAGGCGAATTAAGTCTCAGCGACGAAACGACTGCGTTCGGTTATTTTAGCTTGGCGGAAATGGAAGCCATGCCCATGCACGGGCAACACAAAATGAGAGTGGAAGACGCGCTCCTCAATCAAGAAACATTAATTAAATAAAAAAACAAAGGGAGCGCCCATGAAATTTTCCATTACAAGCCGCGCGGCTTTAATTATGCTGATCGCCGCCAGTTTAGCCTGCCAGACAATCCTCCCCAACGAAAGCCTTCCGCCTCCTTCTGCTAGCGCCACCAGTACAAGCGAATTTTCCGACGCCACTGTCGCAACAATTTCAATTGAAAATGCGGATATGCTCTTTTACGACGTGAGCGGCTCAACCGCAAGCGAGATCGTAGATTCGATCCACGCCTCGCGCCCAACCGATCCGTACCACTCGAACCAAGCCTTTGACGCGCTGACCACTTGGCGCATCACCTGGACGTGGAGCGGCTACGGACAGGCAGAATGCGACCTTGAAACTGCCGTGGTTGATTACGAAAACGAAGTTGAATTTCCACGCTGGAATCCGCCCGCAGACGCTTCTCCAGAATTAATTCAAAGCTGGAATCGGTATATCGAAAATTTAGCCTTGCACGAAAAAGGGCATGTTGATAAGACCGTCAAGTATTATCAAGAAGTGGAAACTGCAATTCAAAACGCAACTTGCCTCACCGCAGATGCCGCCGCTCAACAAGTGTTGGAAGCCTTAAACGCTGAGAATGAAAGCTACGATCTGGAAACAGATCACGGAAGAACTCAGGGAGTGCAATTCCCCTAGGCTTTGTAAAGTCAATATTTATTTAATAGAGGTAAATATGTTACAAAATATTTCAAGTAAGTTATACGAGCGGGCAAATGGCTGGGTTGTTCTAATTCTTATAATCCTAGACCTATTCTTCGTCGGTTTTCTCATGCCGCTCATCGGCGGTCTGATGAAAAGCGGCACAGGTTTAGAACAGCCTTTAGACCTAATGTTCCTAGCCCCGCCAGACAAACTCTTCAAAATGATTGAAATATACGGCGAGACGGGACGTACTTTCTATCGCAATGTCGAATTGACCGCCGATCTCATTTATCCAATTATCTATTTGTTGGCTTTTAGCTTATTGATCTCTTGGCTGTTCAAACGCGGCTTTGAAACCGGCAACCCAATCCGCAAATGGAACATCCTGCCGCTCGGCGCTTATCTTTTTGATTTGCTTGAAAACTTAACTATTGTCGCTTTACTTTCAATTTTTCCCGCCCAACCTGCCTCGCTCGGCTGGGCGCTCTTCGGTTTCATCGCAATCAAATGGCTCTTTGCAGGCGCGTCTATTTTACTGATCTTGATCGGGCTGGTTATGGCGATTAAAAATAAATTCAAAATCCAAGCCTAAATTCCGCTTAGATTTTCAACCGCCACACGCCGGTACATTCCGGCAAAATCGTCCAATTATTTTTCTTCACCGTATCGCCTAATTCAGAGCCGAAGAAAAAGCGCGTGAGTTCTTCGGCTTCTTGAAGCGTTGCAAATTGATAGTCGGTGCGGATGATTTTATTTTGAAAGCCGGTTTCATCCAGCCAGCCATAAAATTCTCTGAGATGATCCAACTGAAGCGGCTCTTCGTTCCCCGTGCCTAGCGATTCAAACAGAACGATAAAACTGCCCGGTCTTAACACGCGCTTCATTTCACCCAGCCATTTTTCCAATTCGCTCCGCCACGAATCAGGATTCCATACGGCAAGGTAACTCACGCTCCAGCCCGAGACAGCCAAATCTGCGGAGGCGCTCGCAACGGGCAGTTGACGATGGTCGGCAAGCCCAACTTGCCAATTGGTCAGTTTCGTCTTGGAAAGTTTATTACGGCAAACGCGCAACATCTCTTTTGAAAGGTCAAATGCCTTAATTGAACGCGTGTACGGAGCGAGCAAACAAGTCAATCGTCCAGAGCCAGCTCCGAGGTCCAGCGCGCGGCGATCTTGTAAATCAACAATTTCAGTCAGGGCTTTGAGAATATTCCCCTGATAATCTTCTCGGGCGACCAAAGCTTCATACTTATCGCCTTCGGTTCGGTAAATCTCCGCTTGAGTGGGCATTCAGCAATTATAATTGAGCGATGACAAATCACCTTTCCCCTTCCGCGCAAAAAATTCAAGATTTATTAAATTCGCTCGGCTATACCTATCAGGTTATCGAGCATGTCGAATCCACGCGCACGGCGCAAGAAGCCGCCGACCGCGCCGGTTGCGAACTTGGTCAAATCGTTAAGTCGCTGATTTTTATGGGCAAAACAAGTCAAAAACCTATTCTGGTTTTGACCAGCGGCGCGAATCGCGTCAACGAAAAACTTATCAGCGCATACGCCGGCGAGCCAATTGGCAAAGCGGACGCGGATTTTGCGCGCGCCGTCACCGGCTTTGCCATTGGCGGCGTGCCGCCGATTGGTCACGCGCAAAAGATGGAAACTTATTTAGACGAAGATTTCTTACAATATCCAACGATCTGGGCGGCGGCGGGAACGCCCAACGCCATCTTTGAGTTGAAAACCGACGATTTGCAAAAAATGACGGATGGGAAAATCGTGCAAGTTAAGTAACTGATGTTGCGGTTTTTCCTATTTCCCATACTCTTTAATATTATCGGTCGCTTCATCCAATTTGGCGACATCTTCCGCAGATAACTGCCAGCCTGCGCCGCCGGCATTTTGCTCGGCTTGAGCGGCATTCTTCGCGCCCGGAATCGGGAGCGCGCCTTTGCAGATCAGCCAATTCAGAGCCACCTGCGCGATGGTTTTATCGCCGTAATTCAAACCGATCTCTTGCAACAACTTAATCACCGGCGGAATTCTTTTAAGCAAGTCGGCATATTGCGAACTGCGAATGCCCGGCGGCGGATTCTCGACGGAATATTTTCCGGTGAGCAAGCCTTCTTCCAAAGGAGAATAGGCGATCAAGCGCACGCCCAATTCCTGACAGCGCGCCAGCGTCCCATTCTTCTCCACTTCACGATTCAACAAACTATAATGCACCTGATTAGAAGCCAGCGGAATGCCATGCCGCGCCAAAGTTGTATAAGCGCGGATCATATTCTTTTGCCCAAAATTAGAAACGCCCACCGTACGGGTCAAGCCTCGTTGAACGCATTCCACCATCCCCTCCATCATCGTCTCTGGAGTCATCACCCAAGACGGCGCGTGGGCTTGGTATAAATCCACAGATTCTAAGCCCAGTCTTTCCAAGCTATGTTTCAAAGCTGAAAGTAAAGAACTTTTCCAAAACCGCCAGGGCCAGGGGAAAAATTTTGTCGCTACCAAAACCGGCTGTTCGGTCTCCTTCAAAAAAATCCCCAACAAACGTTCCGAATATCCCGAACCGTAAATTTCAGCCGTATCTACAAACTGAACCCCCATATTCAAAGAAGCCTCAAACGCTTTGCGGATATCGTCGTCCGTATAAGCTTGCCCATAACCCCAGATCACGCGGTCGCCCCACTGCCACGCGCCTAAGCCCATCTGCACGGCGTGTAAAAATCTAGTTTCGTTGCTCACTTCAGTCATTGTTTCTCCTCGCAAAACTGGTTGATTCTATCTTAAAAAATAGCTTCTTGAAAAAAATCAGGTTACAATTCAGCCCGCTCAAATTTTAACGAACTACGTGAACGAAGCTTCCTCACCGGACGTGAGGGAACATCGCTCCCTGAGTTCAACGGGAGATTTCCGTGAAGCCTCACACACATTCGCAACGGGATGAAGAATCCGCTTCAGCCTTCAACCGCAGGCTGGGTTTGCCCTTTGAAAATTTATCCCTGCTGACGCGCGCGCTTACCCATCGCTCTTACGCCAACGAACACGCGCACGAAACCAGCGAAGACAACGAACGCTTGGAATTCCTCGGCGATGCCGTGCTGGATTTCATCGTCGGCGAATGGGCGTATCACCGCTTTCCGGAATTGCCGGAAGGCGCTCTCACCAAGATACGCTCCAACCTCGTTCAAAACGCGCAACTTGCCAATTTTGCGCGCCAGATCAATCTCGCCGCGGCGCTTCGGCTGGGTCACGGAGAACAAGCCACTGGCGGTCACGCCCGCGAGAGCGTTTTAGGTTCTGCTTTTGAGGCGTTGATCGGCGCTATTTATTTAGAAGCAGGCTTGAGCGCAGTCCGACAGTTCGTCAATCCCCTGCTTGAACACAGACGCGAATCAATCCTCGATGAAATTCAAGATCCAAAAAGCGAACTGCAAGAACGCTCGCAATCCGTCAAGCTGGGAATGCCGCATTATAAAGTCGTCCAAAGTAGCGGACCCGATCACGCCAAAGTTTTTGAAGTGGAAGTTGAAATTGCGGGAGAAGTAAAAGGGCGCGGTTCTGGCACAAGCAAAAGCGCCGCCGAACGCGCCGCCGCCAAAGATGCGCTCAAGCGCTGGACAAGCCAATAAAATTATAGAATACAGAAGCCGTCAATCAACATGCCTCTTCGTCTAAAATCACTCGAACTACAAGGTTACAAAACTTTCGCCTCACGCTCGGTCTTTGAATTTGCGCCGGGCGTTACCGCCATTGTCGGTCCTAACGGGTCGGGCAAATCCAACATTGCCGATTCGCTACGCTGGGCGCTCGGCGAACAATCCTACGCTTTACTGCGCGGTAAAAAAACCGAAGACATGATCTTCGCCGGTTCGGAACAACGCGCGCGCGCCGGCTTAGCCCAAGCCACGATCACCTTTGATAATTCCACGCAATGGTTGCCGGTAGATTTCTCCGAAGTGGAAATGTCGCGCGTTGCCCATCGCGATGGACGTAACGAATATCTGCTCAACGGTCAACATATCCGCCTGCGCGAAATGAACGAACTCCTCGCCCAAGCCGGTTTGAGCGAACGAACGTACACGATTCTCGGTCAAGGCTTGGTGGATGCATCTTTAGCGCTAAAAGCCGACGATCGCCGCCGTCTCTTTGAAGAAGCCGCGGGCGTCGGTTTGTATCGCGCGCGCCGCGATGATGCGCTAAAAAGGCTGGAAAGCACCAAGCACAATTTAGAGCGCGTGCTGGATATTATGGCAGAACTTGAGCCGCGCCTAAAAAGTTTGGAACGCCAAGCAAAACGCGCAATTGATTTTGCCCGCATCCAAGCGGACTTGAAGTTGATTCTGCGCGATTGGTATGGATTCCACTGGCATCGCGCCCAACGCGATCTAACCGACGTGCGCGAATCCGCGCGCGCGCAAGAACTGCGCGTTCAAGAAGCGCGCGAAATCCACGAACAAGCGCAAGCGCACTACGCTTCCTTCCGCGAAAAACTCTCCGGTTTGCGCTTACAGCTAAACGGCTGGCATCGTCAATCGGCGGAACTGCACACGCAAAGAGAAGCCATCAGCCGCGAACTCGCCGTTTTTGAAGAACGCCGCCGCGCGCTCACTTCCGCGCAAGTTTCCATCCTCTCCGATCAGGAACATGCAACCAACGATTTACACCTCGCCCGCGAGCGGTTTGCAGAAGCCGAACAAGAAGTAGCGCGCATTCAAACGGAGTTGGAAGAAGCTAAAGCGCAACTGACCAGCGCGCAAAACGCTCTGCAAACTCGTCAGGCGGAACGCGGCGCTTTAGAAGCGCAATCCGCGCAAACGCGCAGTCAAATTGAAGCGCTGAGTCAATCGCGCGCCGAAAACAACGCTCGTCTCGATGAATTGAAATCGCGCCTTGAAACGCAAAATCAAAAGATCGAACAAACTAAAGTTTCAATCCGTTCCAATGAAATTTCAGCCAATCAAGCAAAAGCTTTTTTTGAAAATGCAAAACGCGAAAAAGAAAAAGCCAGCCTTGAATTACAAGCCGCCGAAGAGCGCTTGCTCAATAAAAAGAGCGAAGCCGCTACTATCGAAGAAACGCGGCGCGCGGCGCTTGAACAGCGCACCATCGAAGAATCCGAACATTCCCGCGCCAAAGCGCAACTTGAAGTATTGGAACAAGCCGAGCAAACGCTGGCTGGCTACGCCGAAGGCGCGCGTTATCTGCTGGATGCGACTCGCCAAGCCAAATTGCAAGGCGCGCAGAGCGCTTTGAGCGCCGCCTTAGAAGTCCCTGCCGAACTTGAAACTGCGATCACCGCCGCGCTCGGCGATGCGCTGGACGCCGTGCTGATTGAAACCGATCAACTTGAAGACGCGCTCCAACTGCTCGAATCCGGCGACGCCAGCCGCGCCGCATTATTACCCACGCACCACACTGCGGAAATATTAAGCGTCCCAAGCGCTTCCGAAACCATTCTCGGAGTCGCTTCGGAATTAGTCGGCGTTTCAAACGAATATAAAAACGCCGTCAAGATTTTATTGGGGCAGACCTTAATCGTCCGCGACCGCAACGCCGCATACGAATTGATTCAACGCTTGCCAACACACGCGCGGATCGTGACTCTGCGCGGCGAAGTCTTTCGCGGAGACGGGCTGGTGATCGCGGGAAAAACCGCCTCTTCCTCGACTTTGGGCAGGTCGCGCCAAAAGCAAACTTTTGAAGCCACCCTCAGCAGACTCCTCGCGCAATTAGCCGAATCAAATACCGCCGTTGAAGGGCTGTCCAATCAGCTAGCTCAAGCCCAACGCGAATTGACCCAAGCGGAAACAGACGCGCGCGAAGCGCGTATTCGGCTGGGAGAAATGCAAGAGCATGAGCAACAAGCTTCGCTTGAGTCTGAAGCGACTGCGCGCCAACTTGAATGGCAGAGGAATCAATTAAGTCAACTGGAAAATGAAACGCAAGAATCAAAATCCATTCAACAAAAAGTTCTTGAGGCGCAAAACGAAGTGGAAACCCGCGCCGCTGAAGCCCAAGCTGAATTGAAAAGTATCGCGGCTAAATTTGGCGAAACTTCCGCCGATGAACTGTTGGAACAGACTTCCTATTGGGCGACGCGCATGGCAGTGAGCGAACAAAGCGTTCAGGCGGCAAACGCGAAGCGCGACGAAAGAGCCAAAGAAATTACCAGAGAAGACGCGCGCCGCGTGGAATTGGCTTCGCGCTTGCAGGAAACCGAAAAAACGCTGAATAGTTTAGACAGCGATAAAGCCAACTTACGCGAACGCGAAAGCGCCTTACATGTTGAAATTGAAAAAATGCGCGTACAAATTGAGCCGGTTGAAAAAGATTTAGAATCTGCCGAACAAGAAGAAGCGCGCCTGCAAGAAGCCGAAGCGCACGCGCAACGCGGGTTTGCCGGCACAGAAAGATTATTTGGTCAGGTGCAATTAGAGCAAACGCGCAAGCAGGAAGCCCTCGATAATTTACGCCAAAAAATCATGGATGATTTCGGCTTGGTGATGTTTGAATACGCGGCAGAGGTTTCTGGACCTGTGCCTTTGCCGTTAGACGGCATGGTGGAGCAATTGCCCGTCCTCACGGAACTTGACCCGAAACTTGAAGAGCAACTTGCTCAGGCGCGCGGACAAATTCGCCGCATGGGACCGATCAACCCGGATGCGAAAAATGAGTACGAGCAAGAGAGCGAACGCTATACGTTTATGAAATCGCAAGTGGAAGATTTGAACAAAGCCGAAGCGGATCTCAAACAAGTGGTGGCTGAGTTGGACGAACTCACTAAACAAGAATTTTCGCGCACATTTGACGCGGTGGATAAACAATTCCGCGAGACGTTCGTGCGCTTGTTTGGCGGCGGCTCGGCGCGGCTGGCATTAACCGATCCTGAAAATTTAGTCGAAACGGGAATTGAAATTGAAGCGCGTTTGCCGGGTCGGCGCGAGCAAGGCTTGGGTTTGCTTTCCGGCGGCGAACGCAGTTTGACCGCGATTGCTTTGGTCTTTGCGTTGCTCAAAGTCTCGCCCACGCCGGTTTGCGTAATGGACGAAGTGGACGCCATGCTTGACGAAGCCAACGTGGGGCGCTTCCGCGATTTGCTGGTGGATTTGAGCAAAGATACGCAATTTATCGTCATCACACATAATCGCAATACCGTCCAAGCCGCGGACGTGATCTATGGAATTACGATGGGCAAAGATTCAGCCAGTCAGGTGATCAGTTTGCGGCTCGATCAGGTGACTGACGATATGCTGAAGCGCGGATAATTTAGAGCGAAATAAAGAGACAGTCCGCTTTCGCGGACTGTCTCTTTATTTATATTTTTCTTCCGCTTACGGCGTAGAAGTTGGTTCTGCTTTAGCGGTTGCAGTTTGAGCCGCGATGGCAGTCCCGGCGCCTTCGGTAGCGATAGTGATGAAGTTCGGCTCTTGCGGTTCGCGGGTTTTCCAGAAGCTATCGTAAATTTCAACTGTATATTTTGCGCGCACATCTGCGATCCATTTGGCGAAGGCTTCGTCTTTCGCCGTCTGGATTTCAGATTCGGTGCGCAGAATTTCGCGTTTGGCGATCAATTGAATGATGTGATATCCGAATTGCGATTTAACCGGCTCTTGGGTAATATCGCCGGATTTTTCAAGCGCAAACGCCGCAGTTTCAAATTCTGGAACCATCATACCAGAGCTAAACCAACCGAGGTCGCCGCCATTAACGGCTGAGCCGGTATCGGTTGAATATTGTTTCGCTAGTTCGCCAAAATCCTCGCCGGCTTTTAATTTCTCAATAATTGTGACAGCCAGCGTAGCGTCGGCGACTAAGATATGACGCGCCCACACTTCTTCTTTGGTTGTCACAACGTCCTTGATCACCGCATCTTCAAGTTTTTTCTGCAAGAGGCGCGTTTCAATAAATTTGCGATAATCCGCCTCGCTCATGCCAGATTTGCTAAACCCGGCTACGGTTGTAGCGTACAAATTTTTATAGCCATCTAAGGTATAAGGCGTGGCGGTGGGCGTAACTGTAGCCGTTGGTCCAACGGTAGCAGTTAAGGTTGGGACGGCTGTGGGCGTGAAAGTGGCGGTAGCGGTCGGTTGAAGCGTCGCCGTGGATTCGACCGTGCCAGTGACGGCGGGCAAACTGGTCAACGTGGCGGTTGCTTCAGGCGTGGGCGAAGTCAGCGGCGTTTTAGTCACAACTGTAAAGGCTTCGGCAGGAATCTCCGGAGTCGCAAATTCAGTTGGGGTGACGGTTGGCGTGGGGCTTCCGCTTGGGTAGTAATCAAAACTTTCCTGAATTTTTTGCTCTAACTCTTCAGGCGAGACGGTGATGCCTAACTTCGCCGCTTCTTGACGGATGATTTCGTCATTCACCAATTGCTCAACAATTGTTTTTCCAATTAAGCCGGGCGTGTTCAAGCTAGTTTCGATTTGCTGAAGTTGCTGAGTCGTATCCATGCCAAACTGTTGATACTGCATATACATGTTGTAGCTGGATAAAAGCTGACCGCGATAAAGCTTGACGCGGGCTTCAAATTCGGAAGCGGGGATTTCCACATCGCCCACTTTGGCGACGGGTTTGTTCAATTGAAATACATTTACATCTAAAAAGCCATAAACAAGCAACAAGACGACCGCCGCCAAAATCCCAAAAAATGTATACAGGGCAATTTTGGTTTGTTTTCGCTCGCGTTCAAGGCGGGCAATGTGCTTTTTATGCGCCGCAGGCTTATGACCTGGTTCGTTCGACATATTCCGTACTCCTTTATGCAGAAGCGTTTCGGCTTCTCCACAGGTTAAATAATCATCCTGCCTAAATTGCAAGATGCTCAGGCTTAAAAATACAGGGCATGGGCTTTCCCATGCCCTGTATTCATTTAGCGTTTAGCGGTCGTTGATTTTTCCGTCAAAGGGCAATAAAGCCACATGCCGAGATTGCTTCACGGCGGCGGCTACCAAGCGCTGATGCTTGGCGCAAGCGCCAGTTTGACGGCGCGGGCGGATCTTGCCTTCTTCGGTTACGTATTTGCGTAACAAATCCGTGTTCTTATAATCAATCACGATGGCTTTGTCGTTGCAAAACTGACAGACTTTAGGCTTTGCGAAGAACTTGCGGTCGCCGCCGCCAGTTTCGCCGCCGGAAAAATTTCGTTCGTCACTCATAATTTACTCCAAACAAATTCGCTCAAACTTAGGCTTAAGCGTTAGAACGGAAATTCATCCTCAGCAGAAGCAGGAGTCTGCTCCGCCGAGGTTGCGTCTTCATCTTGGGCGTGGTTGTTGCCGTTGTGTCGGTCGCCCAGCATCATCATCTCGTTGGCGACAATCTCCACGCTGGTTCGCTTTTGACCTTCTTTATCGTCCCAGTGGCGGGTTTGAAGCCGACCTTCAATATAAACCTGCTGACCTTTGACCAAGTATTGCTTGCAAATTTCAGCTAGGTTGCCCCAAGTCACCACGTTGAACCATTCAGTTTCATTATGACGTTCGCCATCGGCGCTATTCCAAGCGCGGCTGACTGCCACAGAAAAAGTGGTCACCGGTTTGCCTGAAGGCGTATAACGCATTTCAGGATCTTTTCCGAGATGACCGATGATCTGAACTTTATTAAGTCCTCGGCTCATATCAATCTCCTTATCATTCTAAAGTTGCCGGGCGGAGACAAGCGTCAACTAACCAACCACAGAAAGCATGTGACGCATAATATTTTCTTGGTAACGAATATTTCGTTCCAAATCTGTCGTAGCGGCTGGCGCCAAAGAGACGTTCAAAAGGACGTATTGTCCTTCGCGGTGTTTCTTGATGATGTAAGCCAGCTTGCGCCGACCCCAGACATCCACCTTATCAACGCTACCGCCAGATTCGCTGATCCAACCCTTCACCTTGTCGAGCGCGCCGTTAAACGCGGTCTCATCCAAATCGGGTTGGAAGATGCAAACTAACTCATATTTACGCATTGGGAAATCCTCCTTTCCATGGGTATGCTCCTGTTCAAACCGTAGGCTTGCCAAGAACGGAAAGGCACGTATAAAACCACGCACCTAAATTTAACGAGCGTGAGTTTACCACACTTCTGGACGAAAAACCGCCCCGGACTCCGCCGAAACTGGCTTCCGTCCGAAAGGCATTTTCTCATCTGACATAAATCGGGTTGCTATAAATCCAGCCGCGCCGCTTGCCCAAATAATTGCGATACGCCTCAATGCGATACACGCCCGGCTCAGTGGTGATGTGAATACACGCCTGCTGGTTTTTTAAAATCTGCAAAGGCTGTCCGTCTTTGATGAGCCGCAATTCAGCCGCCAATGGAAGTTTAGCTTGCAAAGTCACGCCGCCCTTCGCGGGTATCTCAGCGCCCATCGAAACCGAATCATCCTTCCCTTGGGCAGTGAAGCGAAAATTTCGCGTCGAAGCGGGTAAATCGTAGCCTACAAAACATTGTCCATTGGCGAGAGCTTCATAAATCAAGCGCTTATCTGTGTCCACAGCGCCGCTCAACGGCTCGGAAATCAAAACGTGCGTGTTGACCGTCCGAAAGTGAAATTCATACGGGAAAATTGTGCGCCGAATAGCGCCCATACTCATCTGCAAAGCGTGCGCGTCGGAGCCGCCAATCGCCGCCACGCGCCTGCCGCTGGCGAGCAGTTCGTCCCATTTTGTCAATGTGGCGGGGATGGGCTGACTGGCTACAAAACTTGGGAAGAACGCATAAAACGCGCCGTGCAATTTCGTCGGCACAACAGTTTTCAACTCGCTGAGCGCGTTCCACAATTCTATGCCGGTATAGTTCTGCACAGACCAATCTTCCCACGAGATATCCGTCTCCCGAAAAGCCGGGGCTTCGGGATCGTTTGGGTGAGCCAAAAAAGCCAGCCCGCCCGATTCGCGGACAATCTGAATCAACCTCTGCGGATCGTCCGCAAATGTAGCGACTTCCCGCCCCGCATTGAAGACAAGCAAATGGTTTTTCTGCGGGTTGCGCGCCTGATCGTGCACTTCCTCGCCGATGAGCATTAAAATTTTTTTGTTCTTTTCTTTGTAATACCCCTCAAAACCGTGCGTTAAAATATTATGGTCGGTGACGATGATCGCATCCACATCCGTTTTGAGCGCCGCCGCCGCAAGGTCTTTGTGAATTCCGCTTCCGTCAGAATATCGGGTGTGCATGTGCAAATTGACGACGACTTCGTGCATGGACATTCCTCGCAAATAAATTAAACCAAGCCTTGTTGACGATTCGCTTTACAAACAGGTATAATTTGCCCGCTAAATTTAAGGAGGCTCTTCGAATGTCAAACTTTTTGGATATTTCTTTAATTATAATCTCGGTTGGGTTAATCCTCAGCGTGATCTTGCAAAGCAAGGGCGCCGGGCTGGGCGGTTTATCCGGCGCGGATACCGGCGGAGTTTTCACCGCGCGCCGCGGGGTGGAACGCGTGCTCTTCTGGATGACAATTGTTCTGAGCGTGCTCTTTTTCGGGCTCGTCATTGCCATCATTATCATCAGCGGAAATTAAGCATTCATTTCCCTCAAAAGCCGCTACGCCATTACTCAACACGCCGTGCTGGTGTTGGTTCAGGCTGAAGCGGCTTTCTTTATTTACATAAATTATGAAGAAATTACGTTGGCAAATCTTGGTTGTGACGGTTACGCTGGTAATTGTGGCGCTCTTATTATTGAGTCAGCAATCGCCGGGGAGTATTTCGATCCTGCCGAAACCCGCCCCAGGCGGAATTTACACCGAGGCTTTGATCGGCTCAATCGGGCGGCTCAACCCCGCGCTGGATTGGAACAACTCCGTAGACCGCGATATTGACCGCTTAATCTTCAGCGGGCTGATTAAGTTTGACGGAGACGGCTTGCCCCAACCAGACCTCGCAGATTCGTGGGGCGAATCCGCAGACGGCATGACCTACAATTTCTCCATTCGCAGTAACGCCAAATGGCATGACGGCAAGCCAGTCACCAGCGACGATGTGATCTTCACCATTGATACTATCAAAGGCGCCGGCTCGCTCTTCCCTCAAGATATCAAAGATTTGTGGTCGCAAATTGAAGTGCGTAAACTCAACGAGCAGACTTTGCAATTCATTCTGCCTGAACCGTTTGCGCCGTTTTTAGATTACGCCACTTTTGGGATTTTGCCAAAACACCTGCTTGAAAATATTCCCGCGGATCAACTTGCGGCGGCTGAGTTCAATTTAAAACCCATTGGAACTGGTCCCTACAAATTCGATTCGTTGATCGTCAATAACGGTCAGATCACCGGCATAACGCTCAAGGTCAATGAAGAATATTACTTGTCCCGCGCTTTTATTGAGCAAATCGTCTTTCGTTTTTACCCCACTTCCGCCAGCGCGCTAGACGCTTACAACAGCGGCGAAGTTCTCGGCGTGAGCCACATCACCGACGACGTATTGCAAGCCGCGCTGACCGAGCCGACTCTCTCCATCTACACCAGCCGTCTGCCGCAGTTGAGCCTCGTATTTCTCAATAACAACAACACCGCCGTGCCATTTCTGCAAAACGCCAATGTGCGCCGCGCTTTATTGCTGGCGACAAACCGCAACGTAATCGCCTCAAAGATTTTGAAAGGTCAAGCCATTGTTGCGGATGGACCGATCCTGCCCGGCTCATGGGCTTACTACACGGATATTGAACATCTGGATTATGACCCAGATGCCGCCGCCGCATTACTCAAACAAGAGGGTTATGTCATTCCGGCGGGCGGCGGAGACGTGCGCGCCAAAGACGGTCAATTCCTGACCTTTACCTTGACCCACCCAGACGATGAACTCCACACTCAAATCGCTCAGGCGCTTCAGGCAAATTGGGCGTTAGTCGGCGTGAAAGTGGACCTGCAAGCCGTATCCTATGATTCTTTGGTGAAAGATTTTCTAACGACCAGAAATTATCAGGCGGCGTTAGCGGATCTCAACACCGCGCGCACGCCAGACCCAGACCCTTACCTTTTTTGGCATCAAGCCGAAGCCACCGGCGGACAAAATTATTCGCAATGGGATAACCGCACCGCCAGCGAATATTTAGAGACTGCCCGCATCACAGCGGATTTTTCAGACAGGGCGCGGTTATATCGCAACTTCCAAGTTGTATTTACAAAGGAAATGCCCTCTCTGCCTTTGTATTATCCGGTTTACACGTACGCCGTGGACGCGCAAGTGCAAGGCGTGCAAGTTGCGCCGCTTTACGATACCAGCGATAGATTATCTTCAATCAATACATGGTATCTGGTGACGCGCCGCGCATTGGAAGAAACTGCCGTGCCGACGATCGCACCCTAAAGCTTGGGCGAAGCGGCTGTTCAAGAAGCGCTGATCAGGCTTCAGCTTAAGCCCGAAGCGCGCGTCATAAAATCACATAGGAGTTCAAGATGTCAAACACTGCCCTTGAATACGCTCGTCAAAATCAAGCCAGCTTTTTGGAACAGTTGAAAGAAATTATCGCCATTCCGAGCATTTCCACTTTAGATGAAAATAATCAGGACATGCAACGCGGCGCCGAGTGGATCGCTAATAAGTTAAAAAGTATCGGCATGGAACACGTGCAAATTATGCCAACCGGCGGACATCCAGTGGTCTATGGCGATTGGCTGAACGCCGGAAAAGACGCGCCAGTGATGATGATCTACGGTCATTATGACGTTCAGCCGGTAGACCCGCTTGAGTTATGGAAATCCGATCCTTTTAAGGCAGAAGTGCGCGGCGAAAATTTATACGCGCGCGGCTCTTCGGATATGAAGGCGCAAGTTATGGCTTCGATCTATGCGGTTGAATCCGTTTTGAAAAGCGGCGCTTTGAAAGTGAATATCAAGTGGCTGATCGAAGGCGAAGAAGAAATTGGCTCGGAACATCTCGGCGAGTTCATCAAGAAACATAAAGGCATGTTGAAAGCCGATTTTTGTTTGAACCCGGATGCGGGAATGTTGGGACCGAATCAACCGGCAATTGTGACTGGTTTGCGCGGCTTGATGTACGCCGAATTGCGCGTGTATGGACCAAGCAAAGATTTACACTCCGGCGGGTTTGGCGGCACAATCCATAACCCGGCGCAAGCCTTAGCTGAATTGATCGCCGGAATGCACGATAAAAAAGGCAAAGTGACTCTGCCGGGCTTTTACGATAAAGTCCGCAAGATCAGCGCGAAGGAACACGCCGAATTCAAACGTCTGCCCAGCGATAACCGCAAAGAATTGCTCAAGATTACCGGCGCGCCAGAGTTATGGGGCGAGCCGCAATTTTCGCCCGCGGAAAGAGTCGGCGGCAGACCCACTTTAGAGATCAACGGTTTACTCTCCGGTTTTACGGGTCAGGGTTCTAAAACGGTGTTGCCGGCTTGGGCAATGGCAAAAATTTCATGCCGGCTCGTGCCGAATCAAACTCCTGAAGAAGTTTTCAAACAACTGAAAGCCTATTTGAAGAAGAACGCGCCCAAAACAATCAAATGGGAATTGATCGGCTTGCACAACGCTGGCGCGGCGCTGACCGAAGTGGATAACATCGGCGTGCAGGCGCTCGCCAAAGCGCAAGAAAAAATTTGGGGTAGAAAGCCTTATTTCGCGCGCGAAGGCGGCTCGATTGGCGTGGTCGTTCAATTGCAACAATACGTCGGCGTGGATTCTGTCCTCTGCGGTTTCGCCCTGCCGGACGGCGACGCGCACTCTCCCAACGAAAAACTGCACCTGCCCACGTGGTACAAAGGCATTGACGCATTAATTCACATGATCAACAATTTGAGCGCCTAGATGGAAGATCGAATTATCGCTTATGGCGGGCAAGCCGTGATTGAAGGCGTGATGATGCGCGGTCAAAAAGCGTTTGCCATTGCCATGCGCGCGCCGGATGGAAGCATTGTCACCCACACTGAAAAGCTTGCTAACGTCTATCGTTCCAAAATTACAAAAATCCCTTTTTTGCGCGGCGTGATTTTATTGTGGGACGCGCTGGGACTCGGCATGAAAGCCTTGACCATCTCCGCGAATACGCAAACGGGCGAGGATGAGAAACTAGAAGGTCCGGCTCTTTACCTAACTTTGGGCATTTCGCTCGCCCTCGGCATTGGACTCTTCTTTTTGCTCCCCGCCGGTCTGGGCGGGCTGGCGGAACATTATCTCGGCTGGAGTCCGTGGCTCAACAACCTTGCCGAAGGCGTTTTACGTTTGCTATTCTTCATCGTTTACATTTGGGCGATCAGCTTCACGCCAGACGTGAAGCGCTTATTCATGTATCACGGCGCGGAACATAAAACCATCAACGCCTATGAAGCCGGCGCGGAATTAACGCCTGAAGTTGTCGCCAAATACCCCATCGAACATGCGCGTTGCGGCACTGCTTTTCTATTGACGGTAATTTTATTTTCCATTTTGATCTTCACCGCTTTAGGTCCATTGCCAATCGTTTGGCGCTTACTGAGCCGCGTTTTATTCATTCCAATTTTAGCGGGTCTGGCGATCGAATACATCCGCTGGACTGCGAATCACCTCAACAATCCGCTGGTGAAATTGTTGATCAAACCTAATTTAGCCATGCAACATCTCACAACGCGCACGCCAGACGCGACCATGCTGGAAGTTGCCATCGCTTCTTTCCAATCCATGCGTAAAGCTGAGACGGAATCTGTTTTATGATAGATTGGATTCTCAAATTTAGCTGGGTCTTACTGATCGAATATATTCAAAATCTGCCGATCATTCTAGGGATCGTCTTCAGCCTAGCGAAATTGAAGCAAGGTTGGGCATGGTGGAAAAGCCTACTTATGATGATCGCCAGTAGTTTTTTATGCGCCTTCATCATCAGCGCCACCGAGCCGCTCAAAATCATCCCAACTACGCTCGAAGCCAGACCTTTTGACGCGCCCACCGTTGGATCATCGGGAATCATTTTCTCGATTGCCTGCGCCTTGCTGTTGGCGTATATTCTCTTCACCGGAAAATTGAAGAAGCCCTACCTTGCAGATTGGATCTTCGGCGCGCTCGTCGGCGGAGGAATTGCGCTTAGCGAAGCGCTCAATCATTTTCCGCTCTTGTTGGTTGCGCTTCACGCCGCCGGCTTTATGCTCGCCAGCGGATGTTTGGTCACGCTGATCCGTTACGCCGCGGATTCTGCTACGCCTAAAGCGCTGTTGACCAAAGTTGGCTTAATCACCCTGCTGATGACTGTATTAATTGCGATCTTCGACTATGCACCATTTATCAGTCAAGCCGCCAGCTAGGTAGTCGGTCGAAATAAATTTTACAAACTATCGCTCAAAGCGGCGTCCCCGCCGCCGAGGACGGCGGCTTGAGCAGGGAGCTAGAATCCGTTTTCTCTTTAATTAACTTGCAAGCTAAAAAAGGGGTTTATACAGTAGAATTACCGGCACAATCTCAACATTTAGGGTGATTCTATGAGTTTTGAATACAATCCATATATTCTGCCATTAATCGTCACGGCGATTATCGCATTATTCACCGGAAGCTACACTTGGGCGCGCCGTTCCGCAAGCGGCGCATTTGCGCTCTTCATCATGTCGCTTTCTATTTTGATTTGGTCGGTCGGCTATGCTTTAGAAATTGTGGGAGCTACGTTAGAGACCAAATATATTTGGGGCGTAATTCAATACATCGGCATCCCATTCTCAACTTATGGCGGATTGATCTTCGCTTTAGATTTTAGCGCCCAAGCTCAGCCCATCTCTAAGCGCTGGAAGATTCTGCTTGCAGTGATTCCAACGCTTACCGCGCTCCTCGCTTTAACCACAAAATATCACGGCTTAATTTGGAGCGAATACCACATCCAGCAAGAGGATGCGTTTTCAGCGTTGGCAGTGACTCATGGAACTTGGTTCTTCGTTCATTTTGCGTATTCATATTTAAGTTTACTCGTCAGCGCCGTTTTGGTAATTCGCGCCGTCATTCGCAGAAAAGGCATGTATCGGCGTCAAGCCGTCACCATGACCGTCGCCGTCCTCGCGCCGTGGATCGGAAACATTCTGTATTTCAGCGGTTATAGCCCAATCCCATATTTGGATATTACGCCCTTTGCGCTGACCATCACTGTCGTCGCCTTCACTTGGGCGATGTTTGGCTTCCGCATTATAGACATTGCTCCAATCGCGCGGGATTTGATCATCGAAGCCCTGCAAGACGGCATGATCGTTTTGGATACAAAAGGCAACGTGGTGGATATTAACTTATCCGCCGCGCGAATGATCGGCGTGCCAATTGTCAATGCGCTCGGAAAAAACGGCTCGGCGCTGTTCAGCCCGTGGCCCCATCTGATTGAACGCTTCCGCAATGTGATTGAAGCCAGCGAGGAGATCGCAGTCGGCTCCGGGGATGCGCTTCGCAGATATCACATTCACTTTTATCCGCTCGTTGACGCGCATGAGAAAACGGTTGGGCGGGTCATCATGCTTCGCGCGCTCGATCAGGCTTTGATTCCGCAACCCAGATTCGCCTCGGAAAGGACTGTTCCTATCAGCGAGGTAAATATTCCTCGCATGTCAGAAGCCAGCCAGAGCGCGTCTGTAGCGCAGACGAAAAAAAGCTCATTCTGGGAGCGCTCGAAAAGTTTCTACATTGTCCCGGTCAACGAAGATTTATTCATCCCTCCAAATGTCAACCCGACATGGCATAAAACGCGGGAGAGAATTTTCACCAATATTATTAGAATCGCCGCCAGCGTTGGCACGTTGGGCTACGCGCTTTCTCTAATTCCAAGCGAAAAAATTACGGCGGTTAATTTTGCTTACGGATTCTTTTGTCTCTTGCTCTGGTTTTTGGGCATTCAGCGCGCGCTCAAATACAATGTACGCGTCCTCGGCTTTCTGACTATTATCTATAGCTTCGGGCTTGTGGAAATTTTCAACTTTGGCTTTTCAGCGGAAAGTTTCATCTTCCTTGCGAGTTTTGCAATTATCACCGCAGTCCTAACCGGCTGGCGCGAAGCGCTCTACGCCTTGATACTTGGGACGCTGACGATTACAAGCTTTGGCGTTTTGATCGGCGCTGGGCTATTCCGCCCGCCGCAAATTTTGCCCAACGAAAGTCTTTCGCCGCTGTCCATTCAAGCTGGGTTAGCCAGCGCGATTGTTTTTCTAACCTGTACGGGCGCATTGCAAACCTCCGTGATTCTGTTGTTGGATAATCTCAACACAGCTTGGCAAAAAGAAGTTCAGGCGCTGAATTTATTGCAACAAGAGCGCGATTTGCTGGAACAGCGCGTGGGAGAACGCACGCACGATCTGGAAATCGCTCACGAGCAATCTCTGCAGGCGCAAAAGTCGCTTCAGGAGAGCGAAAATCGTTTTCGTCAGATCGTTGAAAATGCCAACGATATTATCTATCGCACTGACTATAACGGCTTCTTCATTTATGTAAATCCGATCACCCAATACCTGATGGGAGCGGAAAAAGAAGAAGATGCGCTCGGTAAACATTTCACCGAAGTGATCGTGCCGGAATGGCGGCATCGCGTCAAAAGATTCTACGAAAAACAACTCCTCCGCAAAGAAGATATCACCTATCTTGAATTCCCCGCCAACACATACGCCGGCGAAGAAGTCTGGATTGGGCAGAATGTACAACTGATCAAAGACGGCGATCAAATCCTCGGTTTTCAGGCGGTGGCGCGCGATATTACGCAGATCAAAAAGGCGCAAGAAGCGATTGCGCTTTCGCGCGATCAAGCCATCAACGCCAATCAATTAAAAAGCCAATTGCTTTCCAGAGTGAGCCATGAATTACGAACGCCGCTGGGCACAATTTTGGGCTACGCCGAATTGCTTCAAATTGAAGCGTTTGGGGCTTTAGACGCGAAGCAAGGCAAAGCGGTGAATAATATCATCGAAGGCACGCATTATCTCACCAACATCATCAACGACCTTTTGGACGAGGCGCAGATCGAAGCCAATTCAATGAGTTTGAACGACGAATATTTCTCGCCCAAAGAATTTCTTGATAAAATACAAGCTACGCTTGCGGTGCTGGCAAGCAAAAAAAATCTCGCTTTTAGCTCCAGCATCTCAGACGAACTACCGATTGAACTGTATGGCGATCAAAAAAGGCTTCAACAGATCGTCGTCAATTTAGCGGGGAATGCCATAAAATTCACGCGCGTTGGCGGAATTGAAATTAACCTCAAGCGCCCTGAACCAGCTTATTGGTCTATTGAAATTAAAGACACAGGCGTAGGCATTGCCGAGGAAGATCGTCAACACATTTTTGAGCCGTTTCGGCAAGTTAGCAATTCCATCACCCGCGAAAATCGCGGATCAGGTTTGGGGTTAACGATCACCAGACAACTCGTCGAATTAATGGACGGCTCAATCGCCTTAGACAGCGTTCTAGGGCAAGGCAGTTGTTTTACCGTTCGTCTGCCCATCAAAAACGCGCCCGGAGAATAATTAAGATATGCCAAAACCTTACGCCATCATCGTCGAAGACGACCCCAAGCTTAGCGCAATTTTTCAAGCGACTTTAGAAAAGGCGGATTTTGAAACCGCCATTGACGCCAATGGAGATAAATACCCAGCGCTTCTAGACAAAGCCGAGCCAACGCTGGTGATCCTAGACATTCACCTCCCTTTCGCCTCCGGCGTGGACATTCTAGAAGTGATTCGTAAACGCTATCCAAACACGGTGGTGGTCGTCGTCACTGCCGATTTCATCAAAGCCAAAACCGTGACCGGCAAAGCGGATCACGTGTTAATTAAACCGGTCAGCGTGGCGCGGTTATTGAAGATTGCGGAAAGCGTAAAAAACTAGCGGTACTCTGTTCCTATTCGCATTGTAACGAAATCGTAAGAGAAAATTAAAGCGCTTCGAGATAAAACCCTGTTTGGGTTAAGTCTTGGGGCGTTTTTTATTAATCGTTCAGCGCGCATCGTAATCGTTTTGTAATGCGAATGAGCAAATCCCCCACTTACAATAATGCAAACGTACATTACATCCCGCATCGTTCAATATTCAAAGGAGAATTTCAACATGAAACTCAATGCCTTGCTCCGCTTCTCAATTTTGATGGCTTTGTTAGTTAGCGGTTTTAGCGCCGCCAGCCCAGCCAAAGCCGCGCCGTCATCGGATATTATTGACCGCACGCTGACCTATTGGGACGCAACCTATACCGGCTATGTAGATAGCAATCGCTTCGAAAAATGGCAATTTGTTTTCGGGCAAACTTATACCTTCACGATCACGGCAATCCCTTCCAGCGGAGATTTGATTCCGGTGGTGAGAGTGCTAGACCAAAACAGTAATGAGATTACCGCCCAAAATGGCGCAGTCACCAGCACGCAACCCGCCGGGACATACTACGTTCAAATTGAGCCATTCTCCGGAAGCGGCACCTACAACCTGACAATTCGTCAAACGAACAGTTCAACCGCCACGCCCACGCCGATCGTTCCAACTGCCACTTCCACTTCAGTTGCGCCGACATTCACTTCGACGCCCAGCCCGGCAACGGCTACGCCCACCAGCATCGTCACTTCCACCGCAGGACCCAGCCTCACGCCTACTTTCACCCCAGCGCCAGCGACCGCTACGCCCACCAGCGTAGTGACTTCAACCGCAGGCCCAACTTTCACGCCGACCGCAACCATCCCAGTCACAGCAACCGTCACGCCCGTCACGCCTTTTGTTTCGGTTGTAGCTAGCCCAGTCAGCATCAACGTCAATGGGACTTCAACTGGAAGCGTAATCTTGAACAATACGCCTGCCAGCGGTTACACCAGCGCAGAATTCACTTGTACCTACGATCCAACGATAATTCAAATCAGCAATTTCGTAGCTGGTAGCGTCTTTGGTCCTAGCCCGGTGATGGTCGTCAACGGACCTGCCGGCGGCACATTCATCGTCGCCATCGCCGGAAGCAACGGGAACAAAGCCACAACGCCGGGAACCGCATTCACATTTGATATTCTCGGATTGCAAGCCGGTTCTGCAAATATTCAATGCGTCGTGCGCGTCTCAGACGGAAGCGATACGCTCTTCTCGATCCCCTCTACAACCGCAAACTTGACAGTCACCACGCCGCAAGGAAATTTAAACGGACAAGTTCTAGCCAGCAAACCCGTCACCGTTAGCTTGTACAATCCAGATACTACGCTGAACACTTCAGCCGTAGTTAACCCAGACGGCACATTCAACTTAACCGCGCTCGGCGGAAACTATACCGTTGTCGCTAGCGCCGCAGGATACCTCAGCGCGCAAGGCTCGCCCACCATCGTTGGCGGAAGCACAACGACCATGCAAACCGTAATCTTGTTGGCTGGCGATATTGACGGCAACAATACGATTGATCAATTTGACGCGATGAGCATTGGCATGAACTACAACCTCGCCGCGCCCGCCGCCGCCGATTTGAATAACGACGGCACGATCAACATCCTTGACCTTGAGCTTTTGGCTGGCAATTACGGTCAGTCTGGCGCTTTGGCTTGGGCAGTTCAATAATATAGAAATCAAAGGGAGGCGCGTAGTTTACGCGCCTCCTCTGGAGAATCAATGAAATCCATCACCGCCACTCTAATTGCGATCTTCATCACAATTTTTTCAGCATTTAAGGTCAACGCGCAAGCTCCAGAAACCATTTGGCTGACAGGCGCTCTCACCGCCTTCAAAACCGGCGAGACCGTTATCGTCAATGTCAATGCGCTTTCAGCCACGCCAATTCAAGGCTTCAACTTTCAGATTCGCTATGATCCAGCGTGTGTAACGCCAGTAACGGCAACCAGCCCAATTTCCGGAATGAACGGGTTATTCCTCCCGCAAAACAGCGGATTGGTTGACGCATCTTTCGCCAGTTCCGCGCCGCAAACCGTCAATGGCATAATCGCAGAAGTGCGCTTCACCACATTGGGCGGCTGTCAAACTGAACTAACTCTAGAAAAAGCTGATCTGGCTATTCGTAACGAAGCGGGTTTTGCCGCTCCGTTAGGCGGCATTAGCCTTGGCTCAAATAAAGTCTCATTAACTATTGATAGCGCGCAAGGCGCGGCTCAGGAATTGCCGGCTGTATCCGGCGCGCCGCTTTCGCTTGCGCCAAACACAATCGCCGCTACGCCGGCTTCCCCCTCTTTACCAAAGGGGACGCTCGGCTTGGTCGGTATTCTTGGAATTATCCTTGTAGTTGGCATTTTTATTCTCTTTCGCCAATTACGCGGCGCGAATAATCAACCAAAACGCTAGAAATGAACGTATCAAGCCAGCTCGTTGAGGAGCAGAAGTTATGAAAATAAAACACCTCTTGCAGATTTTTCTTCTATTTGCCATGCTCCTTTCCGCTTTTCCGGAAACGGTAGAAGCGCGAAACAACTTGCCCGCCCCGCCGCCAGGGGATATGTTCCAACTCCCCTGGGAGCAAGGTTTGGCTTGGGTGGCTTACGGCGGCTTTGATAATGGCTCGCGTCGCCCGCCCACCAGCCCGCACAATTATTTGATGGGCGGCGCAGTTGATTTTGCTCCGCATACCAATATGGTCATCGGCGAAGATACATCTAATTTCTGGGTCGCGGCGGCGGCGAACGGCACGGTGACAACCGTTTCCAGTTGTCATATTGTGATTAATCACGGCAATGGCTGGACAACCGAATATTGGCATCTGGCTAATATTCAAGTCAGCGTTGGCGATACGGTCACGCGGAATCAAAGACTCGCCGTCATTGCGGATAACGTCCGCGCGCGCGTTTGTACTGGTAATAAATTTCCCGGTCCGCATTTACATTTCGTCATGCGTCCTAAAGTGGCAGAGACAAAATTTGCCGGCTGGGCAGTCAACTTCAACGCCACGACTAATGTGACTACTTTTACAAAAAATGGGCAAACCCTCGGCTTGATGCAACCTTTGCTCAACTCATTTGACGGCGTGCCTACTTCCACGCCGACTCGAACGCCGACTGCGACGAATACGCCCACCGCCACCAACCCGCCGACAAGCACGGCAACTGCAACGAGCATTCCCATCGTCACCAACACGCCCACCTCAACGAGCGCGCCAACCGTTACAGATACGCCTATTGTCACAAGTACCGCAACTGCAACTAGCGCTATCGGCACAGAGACTTTCACGCCTACTGCAACTAGCGCTATCGGCACAGAGACTTTCACGCCCACTGCAACTAGCGCCGTCAGCACGGAGACTTTCACGCCCACTGCAACTAGCGCTGTCAGCACGGAGACATTCACGCCCACTGCAACTAGCGCTGTCAGCACAGAGACTTTCACACCGACTGCGACTAGCGCTGTCAGCACGGCGACTTTCACGCCCACTGCAACTAGCGCTATCGGCACGGCAACTTTCACGCCTACTGCAACTAGCGCTGTCAGCACGGCGACTTTCACGCCCACTGCAACTAGCGCTATCGGCACGGCAACTTTCACGCCCACTGCAACTAGCGCCGTCAGCACGGCAACTTTCACACCGACTGTTCCAGTGTTGCCCACCGGACCTTACGTCCGCGCCAGCGCTTCGCCGCAAAACCTCCTAATCGGACAAAGCGCCTTAGTCACCGTCAGTTTGAATAACGTCCCGGCGGCTGGCTATGTCAGCGGCGAATTCACCTGTACTTACGATCAAAATTTGCTGAGCGTGAGCAATATTACGTTGGCTGGACTCTTCGGTCCGAGTCCGGTAGTCGCAATCAACGGACCTCAAAACGGTAGTTTCATTTTGGCAGTCGTTGGCATTGGCGGAAATAAAGCCACCGTAGATGGAACGGTCTTCACCTTCCAAGCTACAGGTTTGCAGGCTGGCGTATCTCCAGTAGTTTGTACAGCCCGCGTCTCGCAAGGCGCAAGCGTTTATGAGAGCATCGCCTTTGTCTCAGATACCATTACCGTCAACCTTGCGGTAACTCCAACCGCCACAGCAACCAATGTTGTCTTGCCGCCGCCAGTCGTCACTGGTCAGGTTCTTGCCAGCAAGGCGGTCACTATTCGGCTATACAATCCAGATAGCACGCTCGCAGCAACGATCCCCGCCAATCCAGATGGAACGTTCAATTTCAACGCTCCCGCTGGACCGTACACAATTATCGCATCTGCCGAAGGCTTCTTGAACGCTCAGGGATCAATCACATTGACAAACGGTTCTACGACCACTATGCCAACCATCAGCCTCATCCCCGGCGATGTAGATGGTAATAGCGTCATCAATCAATTAGACGCATTAACTATTGGAATGAACTACAACAACCTAACGCCCACCGCCGCGGATTTAAATAACGATGGCGTAATCAACGTGCTTGATCTGCAAATTCTAGCTCTGCACTATGGACAATCCGGCGCACTAGCTTGGTAGTTATCGTAAAGTAAAAGAACTCGCGCTGAATAAGTTTCAGCGCGAGTTCTTTTATTAAGACAGAAAATCAAAATTCAATTTCCCCAATTTGCTCAAAGTTAATATCAAACAATTCTTCGGCTTCAGATTCGATCTCTGCGTCAAGCCCATCCCCTGCTTTAACGCCGCGATTGCAGAAAGAACGATAAGGGCAGTAACTGCACTTCGAGACTTCATCCGTTTTCGGGAAGGAAGCGGCGGTTGTAATCTCATCCGCAATTTTGAGAAGCCCGTCCCAATCGCGTTTGAACTGAGCGGCGGTATAAGGAAAATGCGCGGACTCGTTCGGGAAATCTGCAAACCAATAAACCATTTCAATTTGTTCAGGCTCAACCGGCTTGCCATGATTCAAATGCGCGCCCGCCTGCGCCAGCAACGCCCGATACACTCTGGTTTGCCAACGCAACGCCAGCCATTCATTTTTTGGGCGTTTGCGATATGTCTTCCAATCATAAATATAAATTTTGCCGTCGTCGCCAAAGGCGACCAAATCATATTTCGCAAGCAATCGAAATTTGCCCAATGGGGCGGAAAGAGTTAGTTCAGTTTTAATATCTGCCAAGTTTTGAAAGCCTGTCAGATCTTTGAGGTTTTGAAAATTACTCCACCATCTTTCAAGGTTATCCGTATTGGCGAGCTTACTAATCTGTTCAGCAGGGATGCCAATTAAATATTGCTGAACTAAACGATGAAAATATTCGCCTTCCTTTTGATGTTTTTCATTTTCAATCGCGGGTTCAGTTTCAATCGCCGGGTAAGCCAATTGTTGCAAATAACGCAATTCAAAACGGCGCGGACAATCGTAATAATCCTGCAAAGAGGATTGACTCAAAGCGGTTAATTCAGCCATGCTTATATTTTCTCACAACTTCAGGTATAATCGCAAACATGATTTTCAAATTCACGGCAGGTCAAGCTCCCCTCGTGATCGGCGTGCGCGGCTTCATCTACGCCCAGCCTTCTATTCACGCGCCTGCTCACTGAAAAGACTCTTTCGTCTATCTCAAACGCCGCAGGCAACTGCGGCGTTTTTATTTTAAGGATTAAGCATGATTCAAATTCAACTTTCAAACATCACCCTCGTCCTCGGCGCCCGCCGAATTTTTGAAAATCTCAATTGGGAGATTCAACGCGGACAAAAGATCGGGTTGATCGGTCCCAATGGCGTTGGGAAATCTTCGCTGTTCAAATTAATTGAAGGCGAACATACGCCCGAACTAGGCGGAAGCATCACCCGCGCGCGCCTCATCACAACGGGATACTTGACTCAACATCCCGAGCTTAATCTTTCGCTGACGGCTTTTGAAGCCGCCTTAGCGGGCAATCCCCGCCCTGCCGAAATTCGCAACGAACTTGAACAAGTTGAAAACAGTTTAGGCGATCCCGAAGTTTACGGCAATGAAAAGAAATTACAAAGCGCTCTTGAAAAACAACATCGCCTCATCGAAGAATATCACCAACTCGGCGGCGACTCATACCCCGCGCATGTTCGCACGCTTCTGCTTGGGCTAGGGCTAGCCGAAAGCGAATTGGACAAACCGCTCTCCGTATTGAGCGGCGGTCAGAAAAAATTAGTTGGGCTGGCGCGCCTGTTATTAGTCCAGCCTGATGTTTTACTCCTAGACGAACCAGACAATCATTTAGATTTGCCCGGAAAAATATTTCTCGAAAAATTGATTCGCGAGTACGCTGGGACAGTCGTCATCATCTCGCACGACCGTTATTTGCTAGACGCGGCCGTGACGCACATTGCCGAACTAGAAGACGGAAAAATGACCGTCTTTGAAGGCGATTATTCCTCATATATGGCAGATAAAGAATTAAAGCTCGCCAGGCAAGAAGAATTATTCCGCGCCCAGCAACATGAAATCACGCGCATGGAAGAAGCCATCAAACGTTTTGCAATTTGGGGCAAGGTTTACGATAACGAAAAATTTGCCGCCAAAGCCAAAACCATGCAAAAACGTCTCGATAAAATGGACAAGGTTGAGAAACCAACTGCCGAACGCAAACGCATGGATTTACGCCTCAGCGGCTGGCGCGGCTCCAACAAAGTGCTGGAACTTGCGAATGTTTCAAAATCCTTTGGCGCGAAAAAAGTTTTCAGCAACCTCAATCAGACCATTTGGCACGGCGAGCGCGTTGGCTTAATTGGCGCGAACGGAGCGGGTAAATCTGTTTTGCTAAAAATGATTCTAGGCAAAGACACGCCCGAAATTGGCGAAATAAAGATCGGTCCCAGCATTTCCATTGGGCATTATTCACAAGAGCATGAAACTTTAGATTTCAATCAAAAAGTTGTCGAAGCCGTGCGCTATGCCGGCGAGATGAACGAAGGCAAAGCCACAGCCTTTCTCTTACATTATCTTTTCACCTACAAACAAGTGACGCAAAAAATCGGCGAACTTTCTGGCGGAGAGAGAAGCCGCCTCCAACTGGCTTTACTCGTTTTATCAGGCGCAAATTTTCTTTTACTAGACGAACCCACCAACAACCTAGATATCGCCTCCGCCGAAGTATTAGAACAAGCGCTCGCCGATTTTGAAGGGACTGTGCTGGTCATTTCGCACGATCGCTATTTCCTTGACCGAACCGTGGAAAGATTGCTGTGCATTGAAGCCGGTCAGCTTGTGGAATATCAAGGCGGCTACAGCGACTATTTAGAAAAGAAAACGCCAGCCCATTAAAGATATAAAAAATCAGGCGCTTAGCCTGATTTTTTACGTCCCAGTTCGCCATGTTCCGCGTCAAAAACATGGCTGTGCATATTGGCAATCCATTGTTTGCCGTCTTCCGTCATTCGCAAGTAGATCAAAGCATCCTGAATATACGGGTTAACGCTATCCCAATAAAACGAAGCGTAATTCACGCGCATATCATTAGGAGATTGATAACCAAATTTTTCATTCAACCCGAGTTCATGAAATTCATAAAATAAAGCGGGAGTTTTTCGCAAATAATCGGGGTCGCCCAACTGACCGACAAAATCCGCGGCGCGCACCAAGCCGCCAAAACCTTTTGTATCTTGATACATTTCCCCGGCTGGCGAAGGAAAGCGCGTCATCTCAATATAATTTGCAATCACATCGGCGTCTAAAAGATTCGTCATATCTTGCAATAGGCCGGCGCCAAATCTTTCTTTTACGAACAACTTACTGCGGTTAACATGATACGGCGTTAATGCCACGTCCGTACCATTTGCCGAAACATGGATAAGTTCGTGATTTACGCCAGTATCAAATATTTCGCGCGCGTCATTTTTACAAACGCCTTTAACATAGCCAATATCATGGCACATCACCGCAATCATAAAGTGCATCCAATCGCGCGGGGTCACGCCGCCTTCGCGCAAATGCTTCCCTTCTAAAATCGCCTGCCCAGCCAAAGCGACCATGATCGTATGATCAATGTCGTGATACAAAGCGTCTGAATTGGCAATGTTTTCGAGAGCCAGTCTGCCCGACCAAGCCACAACGCGCCCGCAGTTTTTATCTATATCTCCATACGTGCGTTCGTAAACGACGCGTAACTGTTCCACAAACATATCAATCGTATGGGACTGCCAATTGATCATAGGTGATGCGCTCCTCGCGCCTCAAACAGAATAAACGAGAATGATCTTACGCGCCCGCAAACAACAACTTCTCAACTTCAGCCACCAGCGCTTCTTGCTTAACTTGGGTTTGCTCGCCAGTCGTCAAATTTTTAATCACGACCAAGCCTTTTTCCAACTCATCCGGACCTAACACCAGAGCTAGCTTCGTCTTCATCTTATCCGCAAACTTAAATTGCTTCTGCAGTTTTGCCGGTTCGGGAAAAGTCAACGTATTGATTCCAGCGCTACGCAATCGAGCGGATAATTCAAAGGATTTTTCTAATAAGCTTTCGTCAAATAAAGTCACCAAAACATCGGCGGGCGTGGGGATAAACTCCGGCAGTAAGCCTTTCTCCTGCAAAACAATTCCGATCACTACATCCCCCATCGCAAAGCCAACCCCAGACAATGCCTGCCCGCCAACATCCGCCAACAAGTTATCATAACGTCCGCCGCCAAGCAAAGCGCGTTTGACCGAGCCGCTCGTCTCGAATGCCTCAAAGACTGTGCCGGTGTAATATAAAAGCCCGCGCATGATATTCGGATCATACTTAACGTATTCGCTCACGCCCAACGCCTCCAGCGTGGAGAAGAGTTTGAGTAATTCATCGCTGGACTTCCACAATTCAAAATTTGACAGAATGTTTTTCAAGCCGTCTAATTGCGCTTGGTTCAGACCGAGTTCAAAAGCGTAAGTATCCCACTTGGCGGGTTCCATTTTGGAGCGGCGATCTACTAAGTTAGAAACATCCAGCCGTTTTTCGGCGGGGATTTGCAATTTATCAAATTCAGAATCCATCAAACGGCGATTGTTAACATAAATGGTCGCTTGATTGGGAGTCAAACCCACAGACGCCAGAAATGTCGCGGCAATGGCAATCAGTTCTGCGTCCGCCTGAGGCGAGTTGACTCCCAGCAGATCAATATTCCATTGAAAGAATTCGCGCGAGCGCCCTTTCTGCGGTTGCTCATATCTCCAAAATGGACCGAACGACCACCACCGCACGGGGTAGGTCAATTCATTTTGTTTTGCCGCAATCATTCGCGCCAGACTCGGCGTCAGTTCAGGGCGAAGCGTCACAAGGTCGCCGCCGCGATCTTCAAAGGTAAACGATTGGCGCTTGACGAGTTCCTCGCCGGATTTTGCCGCATATAAATCAATCGTCTCGATAAAAGGTCCGTCATATTCTTGATATCCAAACGCCTGAGAAGCCGCGCGGACTTTTTCATAAATGAAATTTCGTAACGCCATTTGCTCGGGGTAAAATTCCCGCGTGCCTTTAACTGTATATATTTTCTCGGTCATGTTATCTCCACCGCTAAATTTTATCATGGGATTTTTTAATTCAAAATTCAGCAAATGAATTTTGATGTATAATTCAAAAGCTCAAGGAGACCTAATGAAAATTGATTATCAAGAACCAAGCAAAGACCTATTAATGCGGATTGACCTGCACGAAAAATACGGCTCCGCAAACATTGACGTTTGGACGAACAATCTGCTCAACCCGCAGGCAGGTACGAAAATTTTAGACGTTGGTTGCGGCGCAGGCAAACTCTGCTTTTTATTCAATGAGTATACGCAAGGCAAAGCCCAAATTACCGGCGGCGATTTCTCCAATGAATTGCTCGAGAAAGCGCGTGAGAAAAATAAGCGGATCGGCGCCAAGATTGATTTTCAATTTCTGGATTTCAACGAGTCTTTCAAATTTGCCGATAATTCTTTCGATCTTTGCACTTCTGCATTCGCAATTTATTACGCTTCAGATTTGAACTTCACGTTTGGCGAAGCGCATCGCGTTCTTGCCCCGGGCGGAAGACTCTTCGTCTCCGGCCCATTGCCTGAAAATAAGCAAATGTTTTACGAGATCATCAAAGAAGCGACAAATAACGCGCCCATCCCGCCCATGCCCGGCTCTTCCAGATTCAAAGGCGATATTTACAACACGATTGACAGCATCTTTGCCAAGACAGAATTGCATACATTTGAAAATCACCTCACCTTCCCTGAAGTCGCGCCGTTTATTGATTACGTCCGCGCCTCGCTTGGCGAAGACCGCCGATTGTGGACTTCCATGTTCAACGGCAAAGACGAATACGAAGCCCTGATCGGGAAGATTGAAACAGTCGCCAAAAAATGGTTTGACCGCGACGGCAAATTAGTGATGACCAAAGTCATTGGCGGCATTCTGGCTACGAAATAAGCGTTGGGTTTAGAAAACGGATATTCAGCAATGATATTTTCAGGTAAGCGCATTCTCTTCTTAGGCGCGCACCCCGACGACATCGAGTTGGGATGCGGGGCTTTCTTACATCAAATTGTTAAGCAAACCGAAGTTTTATGCGTCACGCTTTCAGATAACCAAAAAAACCCCGACTTGCAAGAAGTCAAGCGCGAACATTTTCAATCCATGCAAACGCTGGGCGTTTCTGAAGATAAGATTATCCTTGGTCCTTTCACCACGCGAATATTTCCAAATTCAAGGCAGGATATTCTTGAATATTTTCTTTCGCTCCGCAAAGATTTCCGCCCCGATTTGATTTTTACGCATACTAAGCAAGACGTGCATCAAGACCATAATACGATGACCGACGAAGCGCTGAGAGCGTTTCGCGGAATCACCGTGCTGGGCTTTGACGTAGTCCGCTCGTCTTATGGTTTCTTTCCGCATTTTCTGGTTGAGGTTAGCGAAGAAAATGTGAACAAAAAGATCGAAGCTTTATCCAAATATCAGACCTACCAAGACCGCTATTATTTCAACAGCGAACTCACCCGTTCAATTATGGTGCGGCATGGCGCGCTGGCGGAACGCCCCTTTGCAGAAGGCTTTGATATTCTTAGAATTGTGGGCAAGTTTGAAGCCTGAATCAAAAAGAGCCGAGAAATTCGGCTCTTTTTTGTTGGCATAATCTACTTAGGCACGCCAATAAATATATTCCCATCTCGAATTTGCACAGGATAGGCGGGGATATCTTCCACAGCGGGCAATTGCACGGCTTTGCCGGTGCGAATATCGAATTCCGCGCCATGCCGCGGACAAATAATATTTTCGCCTTCCACTTTCCCCTCGCCCAGCGGGCCGCCGTCATGCGTGCAAACGTCTCCAATTGCAAATAATTTTCCGGCGATATTCAAAATCACAATCGGAGTGTCGCCCAAATCCACAAACAAACGTTCCCCATTGGGCAGTTCGGTCAGCGGAGCAATCTCGATAAATTCCGCCTGCGCTTCTTCTAAAGTTGTGTAATTAAACATAATCTCCCTTATTCCACCAAGTCGTCGTTAGCTTCGCCTAAGCCATAAACCCCGGCTTTGAGCACCTTCAATGAAAGCAAAGCGCATTTCAAACGGACTGGTCCAAGATCAATACCCAATATTTCCAGCACGTCGTTTTTATTCAGGAGTTTGATCTCATCCAGAGATTTACCGATGACAGTTTCCAAGAGCAGATCCGCCGAGGCTTGCGAAATAGCGCACCCATGACCGTCAAAGCGCGCGTCTGTGACTATGCCTTCGGCGCTCACCCGCAAATCAATTTGGATATGGTCGCCGCACAGCGGATTATTATCCGCAAAGGAAATATTATGCGGGTCCAACTTGCCGCGATACCCCGGATTCTTGTAATGCTCAATAATTACTTCACGGTAGAGATCGTCCATGAGATCAAAAAATTCCTTCGTTCGGCTAAATTAATTAAATAACGCTTTCACCTTATAAATCCCATTCACTAACAAATCTACTTCTTCTTTTGTGGAATACAAGTAGAATGAAGCGCGGCTGGTTGCCGGAATTCCAAATTTTTCATGCAAGGGCTGGGCGCAATGATGCCCCGCCCGCACGGCAATGCCATCGCGATCTAAAATCTGAGCCACATCATGCGGGTGAATACCGTCCAAGATAAATGCGGCGACTCCGCCTTTTTTATCCGCAGAGGGACCAAACAACTTCACGCCTGGGATTTCTTCCAAGCGCTCCAGCGCATAACTGGTAATTTCATGTTCATGCGCGGCAATCGCTTCCATGCCAATCTGACTCAAATAATCCACCGCCGCGCCAAAGCCAATTGCCTCGGCAATCGCCGGCGTGCCAGCCTCAAATTTATGCGGCAACGTATTAGCGCGAAAAGAGCGCAATTTCACTTCCTTGATCATATCGCCGCCGCCCAAAAATGGCGGCATGGCTTCAAGCACAGCGGCTTTTCCATACAATACGCCAATCCCAGTCGGTCCGCACATTTTATGCGCAGAGAAGGCGTAAAAATCCGCGTCCAACGCCTGCACATCCACTTTCAAATGCGGCACAGATTGCGCGCCATCCACCAGCGCAAGCGCTCCGGCTTCATGCGCTAAGCGGATCATCTCCTGAGCGGGGTTGATCGTGCCGAGGACGTTGCTCATGTGCGTAAACGCGACCAACTTCGGGCTTCGTCCTAGAAGCGCTTTGTACGCATCCAAATCGAGCGTTCCGTCTTCCGTCACGGGGATGAAATCTAATTCAATATTTTTTTCAGCCTGCAGTATCTGCCACGGGACGAGGTTAGAGTGATGCTCCATTTCGGTCAAAATCACCAGATCGCCAGGCTTTAGGTTTGCGCGCGCCCAAGCATACGCCGCCAAATTAATTGATTCGGTCGTATTGCGGGTGTAAATAATTTCGCGCGCCGCCGAAGCGTTGATGAATTTCGCAATTTTTTCGCGCGCGCCTTCATACAACGCAGTCGCTTCTTCCGCCAACGTATGCACGCCGCGATGAATATTTGCGTTTGAGCGCCGATAATATTGATTCATCGCTTCGATGACCGAAGTCGGCTTTTGAGAAGTGGCGGTTGAATCTAAATAAATCACGCGCGCGCCGCTCTGCGTCTCGCGCTCAAGGATCGGAAAATCTTTACGGATTTCTACAACGTCAAATTTCATATTAATAGTTTGGAATAAATTCTTTCTTCACGGCAGATTTCTTACCAGCCGCGTGACGAATAAACTCAGAAGTGAGCGAGTACCATAAAATTCGATCTGGCACCATCCAGCCGTCAGTCAAAAAGACGTTGGAGCGAAACTGCACGGCGACCAGTTTATTATCCACTTGCACGACAATGCCCTTAACCCAATCGCGAATGCGCTCTTTATTTTTTTCATGGTCGCAAAAAACTTCAACATGATCGCCCACTTCAAAAGCGTGTTCTGTGCCGGGCGCTTTCATATAGGCAAACTGATGCGTGCGCGAAGCGCGCGGCGCGGCAGGTCGGCGCTCCACATACGTATTGACGACATGCTTCACCACCGGCAAAGTCGAGCCGGATTCATCGGAAGCTCTTTTAACGCTCGCCGCCGGAATTGACTTCTTCCCAACCGAGCGGGTGGAAGATAATTTCATCGAGGTTGGTTTTTGCGCTTTGGAGGTTGATTTGAGCTTCGTAGTCATCTTTGTTTTCGCCGCCGCCTTTGTTTTCGTTTTAGATTTTGTTTTCGTCTTGGATTGATTTGTCATGCTGACATCCTAACCAGATAAAAGGATCCACGCCTCTTACCTACCTGAAGGTTGAAACGACCCAATCAGCGCTTGCCACGCTGACGTTTTTTTCTAAAGCTGGCAGGTTCTCGAACCTGCCAGCTTTTCAATGCCTATTTTGACAATTTATCGTGAATCGCCTGTTGAAATCTTTCTCTTACGCCCTCAAATGGAATGCGTTGCATGATGGGATCAAAAAAGCCTTCGACCACCAACTGCTCGGCTTCCTTTTGCGGGATGCCGCGAGATTTCAGATAAAACAGCGGCTCTTGTTCCAATTTGCCAACCGTTGCGCCGTGCGTACAGCGCACGTCATCGGCGAGAATCTCCAAGCCGGGGATCGAATCCGCTCTGGCTTGGTCGTCCAGCACAAGGTTGCGGTTGGCTTGATAGCCATCCGTTTTTTGCGCGCCGGGAGCGACGTAAATCATTCCCTGCCACACTGAGCGGCTCTTTCCGCGTAACGCGCCCTTGAAGAGCAAATCGCTGGTTGTGCGCGGCGCAAGATGATTCTGCTGGGTGTCATGGTCAAGATGTTGGTCGCCGTCCGTAAAATAAAAACCGGACATGCGTCCCTGAGCGCCTTCGCCAACCAGATCCAAATCCGAAAAGTTCTTGGTAAGTTTTGAACCGACTGCGCCGAAGATCCAATCCAAATTTCCGCCGCGTGCTACGCGCGCGCGTTCATGCGAGAAATTCCAAACATGCCGGCCCCAGGATTGTAATTCAACAAAGCGTAAATTGGCATTTTCGCCAACGTGAATTTCGACAATGCCCGTGTGCATAGCAGAGCCAGATTCCTCTGGAGATGCGGCTTCGTGAACATAAGTGACCGCCGCGCCAGATTCAAGATAAATAATCAGGTGCGAGAAGTGCGCCAAGTTTTCGCCCGGACCCCATAGAATGGAGTGAAGCGGGTATTCCACTTGCACATCTTCAGGGATGTAGAGCAAAACGCCGTTTTCAGATAAGGCGGAAGCCAAAGCCGCGAACTTGCCGTCTTCGGCGCGCACAACCTGACCGATCAGTTTTTTGAGCAGTTCGGAGTGTTCTTTTTCCGCGGTGCGAAAATCGGTAAAGACCACGCCTTGCTTAACTAAACTCTCATCCAATTCAACTTTTGAGCCGCCGGGCAGTAAAGTGATCTGACCGCCATGTTGTTCGCCAGTGAGCGGCTTGAGTAAATATTCCGGCACGGCGGGCAAATCTTCGTATGCGCCAACTTTCGGGATTTTGAGATCGCCCGCAGGCAAAGCCCGTAAATCAGTTCGGCGCCAGGCTTCGTCCGTGTTGACGGGGAGGGAAATTTTCTTGAAAGACTCCCAAGCTGAAGCGCGGAAAGCGGCGAGGCCGTTTGCTGAAGGCACATCCGCTTGGGTGAAGGTAAATTCCTTCACTGCCGCATCGCTTCGTTTGCCTTTTGAAATAACTATTCTTGGCTTCTCTTGCATTACCCAACGCTTCCTTCCATTTGTAAGGCAATCAAGCGATTCATTTCGACTGCGTATTCCATTGGTAATTCCTTGACCAGCGGTTCAATGAAGCCTGAGACGACCATGGTGGTGGCGTCTTCTTCGCTGAGCCCGCGCGACATTAAATAAAATAGTTGTTCTTCGCCAACCTTTGAAACGGAGGCTTCGTGCCCGATCGTTACATCGTCTTCGTCAACTTCGATGTAGGGATATGTATCGGAGCGCGATTGCGGATCGAGTAAAAGCGCATCGCAAACCACATTGGATTTAACGCCCTTCGCGCCTTTATAGACTTTCAGCAAGCCGCGATAAGAAGCGCGCCCGCCCGCTTTTGAGATGGATTTGGAAGTGATCTTGCTGGTGGTGTTTGGAGCAAAATGTACCATCTTTGAGCCGGCGTCTTGAATTTGTCCGGCGGTGGCAAAAGCCATTGAAAGCATTTCACCGTGCGCGCCGGGTTCCATGAGATAGCAAGACGGGTATTTCATGGTGACTTTCGAGCCGATGTTCGCATCTACCCATTCGTGCGTGGCATTAGCGAAAACTTTGGCGCGTTGGGTGACGAGGTTGTAAACGTTGGTGGACCAGTTTTGAACGGTGGAATAGCGCGAGCGCGCGCCTTTTTTGACGATAATTTCGATCACGCCGGAATGGAAAGAATCGGTGGTGTACTGCGGCGCTGTACAACCTTCGACATAATGCACAGAAGCGCCTTCATCTACAATGATCAGGGTGCGTTCAAACTGACCGACATTAGAGGTATTTAGGCGGAAGTATGCCTGTAAGGGCAAATCCACTTTTACGCCTTTCGGCACATAGACGAACGAGCCGCCCGACCAGACGGCGGAGTTTAACGCCGCAAATTTGTTATCTTCAATCGGGATGACCGTTCCAAAATACTCGCGGAATAAATCGGGGTGCTTTCTCAAGCCGTCTTCAATTGAAAGGAAGATCACGCCTTGTTGTTCAAGGTGTTCTTGAATGGAGTGATAGACCATTTCGCTTTCGTATTGCGCGCCCAAGCCGGCTAAGAATTTCTGCTCGGCTTCCGGCACGCCCAGTTTGTCGAAAGAGCGCTTAATATCGTCCGGGACATCGTCCCATGATTTTTCCATTTTTTCGGTCGGCTTGACGTAATAATAAATATCGTCCAGATCGAGTTCTTTTAAGTTCGGTCCCCAATTGGGCATGGGGCGGGAAAGAAAATGCTCCAAAGCTTTCAGGCGAAAATCGAGCATCCATTTTGGTTCGCCCTTCATGCGCGAGATTTGTTCGACTACTTCGCGGCTTAAGCCTTTTTGCGATTTGAATACATAGCTATCGTCCGGCTCATGGAAGCCGTATTTATATTCGCCAATATCTTCTAAGATTTTTGCATCGTCTGACATAATAAAACCTTTCAGTCACGAGGGTAACTAAGCGGCTTCTTCCGCTTTTTCGCGCAACCAATCGTAGCCGCGCTCTTCAAGGTGAAGCGCTAATTCAGGTCCGCCGGATTCGACAATGCGGCCGCCCATCATCACATGCACGAAATGCGGTTTGATGTAATTCAAAAGGCGTTGATAATGCGTGATGACCAGCACGCCCAAGTTCGGTCCAGAAAGGGCGTTGACGCCTTCCGAAACAATGCGGAGCGCGTCAATATCTAAGCCTGAATCGGTTTCATCTAAAATGGCGATTTCCGGTTTGAGGGTTGCCATTTGGAGGATTTCGGCGCGTTTCTTCTCGCCGCCCGAAAAGCCTTCATTCAAATAGCGCCCGGCAAAGCTGGGATCCATCTTGAGCATCTTCATTTTTTCCGTCAACATTTTGCGGAACTCGGCGATGGTGATACCTTTATCGGCGGGGTTTTCGGCGCGTCGGCGGGAATTGATCGCGGCGCGCAAAAAGTTTGCGACCGTTACGCCCGGGATGGCGACTGGGTATTGGAACGCTAAAAAGATTCCCGCGCGCGAACGTTCATCCGGTTCAAGCTCTAAAATATTTTGACCTTTAAAAATGATTTCGCCGGAAGTAACGGTGTAGTTGGGATGTCCCATGAGCGTATAAGCTAATGTGGATTTACCCGTGCCGTTTGGTCCCATAATTGCATGAATTTCACCCTGATTGATTGTGAGCGACAGCCCCTTTAGAATTTCTTTATCTTCAATACTGACGTGGAGATTTTTAATCTCAAGTTGCGACATTCGTGTAGAACTCCTCTAAAAAAATAAGCCAAGAACGGCGTTTTTTGACCTGAATCTGCGCGATTATAGCAGGGTTAGAGGGAAATGTCAAATTTTTATGATATTTTTCTAGTATATTCAGATTTCATCATCTATGGGCTGTTGTTAGATTCTCCGGCTTCATCCACCAAGCAACGCGAATCTACATAAACCCAAAGTTGATGCACGCCGCTACTCAGCCCGTTCGTTACGGTAACCGTTCTTGTATCGGTTTGCCCAGGCGCAAGGTTTGTAAAAGCATCCGAGCGATAATAATCGCCGGGGGCTGGGCAGTGCGTGATTGGGTTGAGCGTAGTCATTGGATCACGATCAATATAGACATCTCGGTAAATGGTCACGGAACCCGTTGCGCCGCCTTGATTTCTGATAGTAATCACAACGTCAAAACTCATATTGGGGCCGAAAGATTGAGGAGTAACAACGGCGCTGGTAACTACTAGATCCGGTTTGCCAGAAAAAGAATTATAGGTGGAAATATAATTCTTTGCATAAGCGCCATAGATCGTCAGGCTTCCGTTTGGTTTGAAGAACGCCGGAGTCCAATCGTGGTGGTACATCCAAGCCAGATTGCTAAAGCGGTTGTTCTCCAGCCATTGCGTAAATGGGTCGCCATAAGAAGCGGCAGAACCGGGCCAAGTGGGGTTAGTCACATCTGAATCTTCAAAGCCCCATTCGGTAACCATGATTGGCTTCACGCCGACAAGCCCGCCCAGATCTTGATTCCATTGAGCAGGCGTATTCGATCCATTGAATGAGTATTTATGATAAGCATAAACGACGTTTGTATCGGCAAGCGGGTTATCCTTAATGCCAACCAGCCAACTCGCCCAGCGATTAGCAGTGGCGATCACAATATTTTGCCCGCCATTATTGCGGACGGTCTGTATCAAACTGGTATATGCCGTTCGGAGCGGGGGCCAGAGCGGGTTTGGGTCAGAGCCGTGAAGAGTGGCATCATCTAGATGAGCGGGCTCGTTCCACAAGTCAAAGATGATGCGGGTATCAGAGCCATACGTTTGCGCCATTTGCGCCCAAAAGGCGTTGGCGTAGATCATCCCTGAATCGTAGGTATCGGGTGGATTGCTCCCATAAGCGGGTTGATACCAACCGTCTGGCCAGCCAATTACATGGTAAGAGATGATCACATACAAGCCATTGTTGAGCGCGCTATTAATTTCTTGCCCAAGTCCTTGAAGAAAGGCGGCGCGATTCATATTTTTCCATTGCGTTGGAAAGACGCTAATCCGCACGACGTTCGCTTTCCAATCTTGCGCGAGAAGCACATAGTCATTGGCGGAATATGTAGCGCCGTACCAACCTCGCGCCCAGAAGGGATCGCCCATATTGACGCCGCGCAAGCGGACGGGTTGTCCATTGGCGACGATATTCGTCCCTGAAACAGAAAGCCCCGGCAAAACAATCGCCACATTAGCGCAAGAGTTCGCCGTTTGTAATGCAGGCAAGGTATATCCAGTGAACGCGGGGATGCCGCTGACTTCATGGATTATGCGTTTTGTCGCCGATATTACCCAATTATTCCAATTGGCATAGCCGCGTGTGCCATGTCCCCCGCCAGCCGGACACATGCTAAAGACATTTTGATCGCCGCGCGAAAAATGCGCGTTACTGACTACGCGCGCGCCACAGTTGCCCCAGGTACATTCATCTGTCGGGAAAGTTGTATCGCCAAGGTTCTCAATCATTGCCACGCTGTAGCGCGATGTATCGGCGAGACCCGTGCGCGTGAAAGCTCCAGTAGTTGGATTCGTTAATGTTCCAGGCGCTCCATAACCGGCGTCTTCCGATACAAAGCCTAATACTTTTCCTTGACTGCCCACGCCTCCAGCATAGCCATTGTCCAATAAATATTCGATGACCCAATAATTCTGCGCGCCGCCATACGAAACGCCATTCAAAACGATGGCGTTGCAATTAGCGGGAATACTGCTATCCGCGCATAATTTACTCAAGCCTTGCAGGGTTTTATTGGCAATATCGCTCTCCCATGTAGCGCTCGAATCAAAGCCGATGGCCAGGGTCACATAGCCTTGATTGGCAAAATTCGTATTCTGCGCCGAAATAGCCGCATTGACCGCCCCCGTTCCGCCCCACCCCGGTAGAAAAACAACGACTGGGCGTTTTTCCGCTATGGGAATTCCAGCGGGCCAACTAGCAATGGCGCGATTAGGCGTTAAGACCTTCGTGTTGATTGAGGCTCTGGCTGAGGAAACGCGAAAATTTTGCCCGGTTAGAAAACACAGGAGAAGCAAAGAAGCGAAAAATTTATATGGCCGATTGGACATTTTCAACTCCATGAAAAGACTGCCAGTCTTACAATCAACTTATATTTTTTCGCGAAAAAGCTTTTTTGTCAACAGCCTAAAAGTAAGAACGTAACCCCCAACCGCGCCCGCGCAAACTACTTCAGAGCGTCCAAACAGCGTTTTGCTAAAATTGCCGCCATTTCAAGCCGATATTCAGCCGAAGCCCATTCATCGCCCGCTTCGTGATAAGCGTTCCGCGCCGCATCCTCAGCGCCTTCCGCTTCTGTGCCATCCAGCGCCAGAGTTGGGGTTTTTCCGTAGCCGCCCAGAGCTAGGCGCGTTCTGCCTGAATTCCATTGGGTCATAGCCGCGCAAACGATTGGCGTATCAGTTGGGGTTTTAGAAATTGCCTCAAAAGCAGTTTTGACGTTACTGGGAAGCGTTATAGCCGTGATTAGCCCTTTAGGATAAGTAAGTATGTATTCGCTAATTCCAATGGTTTGCGAATCCGTTTTTGACTTTTGGAGGGTAATCTTCGCATCCATAGACAAAAGCATTGTGACAAATGGCGAGCGCCCGTCGCCAGCGACAATCGTCCCGGCGACAGTGGCGCTATTACGAAGGTTCAGCGGCGCTTCAAATTGAATTGCGGCTTTCAACGCCTCGGGGCGCCGCTCGGACTGGTACAAAGTCTGGAGCGCGCATACGGCTCCAATTTCAAGATCGTTACCTTTGGGGGCAAGCTGATCAAGCATAAGGAGTTGTAAATCTACAACGGAGACAGGAGCAGTAGTCGGCTGGGAAAGAAGCGTACCTCCGCCCAAGGGCGCTGTATCCGGCTGAGTCAGAAGTTCCAGAGCTTCCTCTAAAGTTTTGGGGCGGTGATAGGCTGTGATCATAAAACCTCGTTCAAGATAGGACCGATTTCACAGTTGGAGAAGCGGTCCTATTTTTCTTTTTTTACCCGTGCGTGCGTTGAAATTCGCGCATGAATTCGCACAGGGCTTTGGCGCTTTCCAGCGGCAAGGCGTTATAGACTGAGGCGCGAATGCCGCCCACCGAGCGATGACCCTTAAGCCCAATCAGGCGCTGTTTGGCGGCTTCTTTAGCAAACTCATTTTCGAGTTCTTCGGAGGGCAGGCGGAAGGGAATGTTCATCAGCGAGCGGGCATTGGGTTGCGCGTGACCGCGATAGAAGCCGCCGCTTTCGTCAATGGTTTGATAAACCAGCCCCGCCTTTGTTTGGTTGCGTTTATGAATTTCAGCCAGCCCGCCGAGTTTTTTAGCCCATTGAAAAACCAGCCCAACAATATAAATTGAATAGGAAGGCGGCGTGTTGTAAAGCGATTTATTTTCAGCCAGCGTTTTGTAATCAAGCATGATGGGCAGATTGGCGGGCGTGCGTTCGAGCATGTCGTCGCGGGCGATGACGATGGTTACGCCGGAAGGTCCGGCGTTCTTTTGCGCGCCCGCATAAATCAGGGCGTATTTGGAAACGTCTATTGGGCGGCTGATAAAATCTGAAGATGCGTCGCAGACCAATGGCACGCCGCTGGGCGCTTCCGGTTCGTTGGTAAATTCAACGCCATGAATGGTTTCGTTTGAAGTGAAATGCAGGTATGCGGCTTTGGGATCTGCATCTATGCTGGCGGGCAGGCTGGTGAAGCCGTCTTTTTCGGAGCTAAAGGCGGCGCGGGCTGTGCCGAGTTTTTGCGCTTCTTTGAGAGCGGATTTACCCCAAACGCCAGTGACCATATAATCCGCCGATCCGCTGGCGCGCAGGTTCATGGGGAGCATGGCAAACTGAAGCGTAGCGCCGCCTTGCAGGAATAAGATTTTGTAATTCGCGGGGATGTTGAGCAGATCGCGCAAATTTGTTTCGGCAGTTTGAATCACCGCTTCAAATTCCTTTGACCTGTGGCTGATCTCCATAATGGACATTCCCGTCCCGTTGAAATCGAGCATTTCCGCTTGGGCTTGTTGCAAAACCTCGAGCGGCAGGACAGCCGGACCGGCGTTGAAATTATGAGCGCGTTTTGTTTCGGACATTGAAAAGACTCCTTGGGTGAATTCCTATACAGCCAAAAGATTCAACTTCGGCGAAGGTTTGTTTTTAGGCGATTATATCTTTTCTTGGCGCAATCATAACCAATTCGCGTAAACTTTAAGGAGAAGGCAATGTCACCTTAAAGCGGATGGCAAACAAGCGTAAAAGAAAAATAGACCCCGCCCCAAAGATAAACGCAACGACTGAGTTTACCTTGCCCCAGGTGCAGATCACGAAAATCCACGTGCCAATGAAGGAACAAGTTGCATACAACTCCGTCTTTTGGCGGAATAAATTGGGCATTTGATTACAAAGCAGATCTCTTAACACGCCGCCAAAAGAGCCGGTGATTACGCCCATCAATACAGTCACGATTGCGGAGGCGCCAATTTGCATCGCATAGCTTGCGCCGAGAATGCTAAAAACGCCCAAACCAATTGCGTCCGGCACATAGAGCCAGCGGTTGGAGGGTAAATCCAGCCAGTAAAAAGAGATCAGCGCGAGGGCAAACGTGACGATGGAGAGGAAGGGGTCGGTGATCCAAAAAATTGGCGTGCGCCCTAGCAATAAATCGCGCAGTGTGCCGCCGCCAAAAGCGGCGACAAAGGCAATGGCGGTTGCGCCGACTACGTCCATTTGATATTTGCGCGCTTCCAGCGCTCCTGAAATCGCATAAGCGGACACGGCAAGATAAGTGAGAATAAGGAGGATATTATCCATTGGCAATATGTATATAAGCAGACGGCGTTAAGGCGCTTTAGCTTTACGCTTAGAGGTTTATAGGATTCGGAAGTTATCTTTTGCGAACTTAATCGGGATAAACGCGCCAGCCCAACTTGGGCAAATTAGTTTGGTCAAATTGATTTGCAGGCACGTCCACATTCATCGAAGTCCCTTCGGCGAGCAACTCATTCGTTTCAGCGTCATAAATTCCGCCCCAGGCTTCAGCTATCTTGCCTTTACTTTTTAGAGCTTTGCCGATAATCCTTAGGCGTTTGCCAAGCGGCACATTCTTACGATACTTAATTTCCAGCTTGCCAGTGAACATAAAACGCGGATTTTCCGGATCGCTCCCCATCAGTGCGCGCCCGCTGACCTCGTCAATAATTGCGGCGACCATCCCGCCGTGCAAAACGCCCGGATAGCCTTGAAAATGCTCAGGCGCAATATATTCAGTCTCCACGATGCCGGGCTCGGTTTCATAAATATGGAGGTGCAAGCCAATTGGGTTTTCTAAGCCGCAAACTAAGCAATGGCGCGAATTTGGTTGTTTAATTTTTGTCATAGCTGGGATTATACATTTGAATCTAAATCATAGAAGAATCCATCCACGAATTCTCCAATATCCGTGCGGGGATGATGCTGTCCGCAGGAAGCCTCACTAAGAACATGTCGTCAAAGCCCGCACTGCTTAAGTCTGTTAATTAAAAACTATCTTTTACTTTCATCCCATTTGTTACGCGGGCCATTAAAGGTAATAGAAACAGAATTAAGAATATTTCTTCCCAAAATCCCCATTGGCTGATCAATCAACAAAAATTGACCCGTAAATTTCTTTTTCAAAAAGACAAGTTCTAATTTAGCCATCTTAATCCACTTGATCTCTCCATCAAAACCTTGAACTTCAAATAAAGAATCTTCTTCTACTTCGATTTCCAATTGCTCAACAGATTCTTGCGGAATGAGCGTAGCATCCGCTCCAGTATCTATCAGCATAGGGATATTAGTTAAAGAAGCGCCAGTTGCTGGGCGCTGGCGGATCAAAATTTTCCGAATCATATTCAGGCATGAGACCGTTCCTCGCTAACGCGCATCTTTAGTTTAGAAGCTTGCTCTTTGCGAACTATACGGGGCGATAAAATGCGAACCGCCTTTTTCTTTTCAACTGGCGCATCCATAACAATCACGTAGACCTTCACATTATCAGGAAGTTTTACGCCCGATTTCAAACGTATCTTTCCTTTTTCCACAATCCCTTCATAAGTAGTAATTGACATATTTCACCTGTTCCTTGTGAAAAAGTATAGCACAAAGCCGCTCAATGCTGATGGACATGCATCTGCCGAAACAGGGCTTTCTCAAAGTCCGGGTTTCAGGCTCTTTTGCACACGGGTTTCGCGGATCGAACGGATTTCCTCCGCTTTTCACAGAGAATTCCGCGTTGTCCGTGCGATCCGTGTACTGAAATTGGTTTTTATCAAGCCACTTTGGAAAAACCATAGCCCGCTCAAATTAGATCCCGTCAAATAGGTCTTTCTTCCGCTTAAAAGTTCCATTCACCGGCGGGTAGGCTTGCATAAAATCTTCATTCTCGCCGAATAGTTTCGTCACCAAGCCTTGCAAGCCTTTACGCATTTGCTGTCCGCCTTGCGAAGCATGTTGCGCGCTGGCTTTTTCCTTAATCGCCGAAACCGAGCGGACATTCAAATGCGCATGGATTGGAAAGTCCACTTCCACTAATTCCTTCAAATTAATATCCTGATTTCGTCCAAACTTGGTTGGGTCTTTCCCAAAAATCGGCAGTAAACGCACAGCTATCTTCAATAGCGCCTTTGGAAAAACCTGATAGTACAAAGCCTTTGGTTTGAAAGGCGCGCCCGCTTCCGGGTGAAAAGAAGCGTCGTCTGACTTTTCAAACGCCAGCACAGTCGCCTTATGGATGTGGATATGGTCGGGATGTTTGTATCCGCCAATCGGATCAAACGTGATCACAATATCAGGCTTGATTTCACGAATATATTTGACAACTTTGCCCGCCACTTCATCCAGCGGATGATTAATCTGCGCGTTGGGATGTTTATTTTCTTCGCTTCCGGGCATCCCTGAATCGCGGTAGCCTAAAAAGAAAACTTCCTTCAAGCCTAAAATTTTGGCGGCGCGCATCAACTCAGCCGTGCGCATTTCGGCGGTATCTTTGAAACCGCGCATATATTCTTCGTCCGCCGCGCCCACTTCCCCGCGCGTCGCACAGACGTAATACGTCTCAACCCCTTTTTGATGATAAGAAGCGATCGTGCCGCCCAAGCCGAAAGTTTCGTCGTCCGGGTGGGCTAAAACTGCAAGAATTTTTTTGGTCATATTGTTTCCTCTAAGGCATAGATGTAAGATCAAGGCAGAAGTTTACCCCAAGTAATCAATGCGATTGCCTTGTGGCGTAGAATGGAATCTAAACTATTTTGGAGCAAAAATGCACGGAATTGAAACCATCATGCTCGTCGTCGTTGGCGTAATAAATTTTTTACCTGTTTTCAGCGCCTTAGGCGTAAAGCAACTTAATAAATTATATGCTTTAGATTTATCCAATGAGGGCATTATTTTGTTAATGCGCCATAGAGCCATCTTATTTGGAATCAGGGGCATTCATAATTTATAGCGCATTTATTCCGTCAATAGTTAATCTCGCTTATATAGTAGGGCTGGTCAGCATGTTAACTTTTATCATGCTTGCATTGCCCATCAAAAATTACGCCAGCCAAATTCAGCGAGTTTTTCATATTGATATTATCATCCTAATTCTACTCATCATGGCATGGGTTTTGTAAAGTTTGAAAAATAAGTGATAAAATCTAAAGCGCAAAGGATACCCAGCGAATGACTGACAGTAACCTGTAACCAAATGTATGTAGGGCGCTAACCCGCTATAACGAGACCTGACAGGTCTCATTTTCACGAATGAGAATCTAAAAAACTTCCAAAGACCTGTCAGGTCTTTCACCTAGCCGAGGCTTGCCCTCGGTTTTTGTTTTAACTTACAGGAAAATCTCATGCTTAGTATTCACAACCTCTCAAAAAATTTCGGTATCCAACCCGTTTTACAAAATATCAACTTCAATATCAACACAAATGAGCGCATCGGTTTAATCGGCGCCAATGGTTCGGGCAAAACTACGCTCATGCGCATCCTCGCCAAACTTGACAAGCCAGATTTTGGAAATGTCACTTCGACCAATCCCCACTTAAGAATTGGATATCTCGCCCAAGGCATGGATTTTGATTCCCAACAAACGCTTCATTCTGTATTGGGAGTTGATCCCCCTACGGGGGCGATGTTTGCACCTCAAACTGACCCTGCACTGGAAATCGAGTCACTTGCTATGCAATTGGCTTTATACCCTGATGATGTTATTCTTCAGCAAAAGTATGATTCAGTATTGAATCAATTATCAAGCGACAGTAACCAACTAGGGGCTATGCTTGAAGCGTTTGGTTTATCACATCTAGCGCCCGAAACGCCTATCACCCATTTAAGCGGCGGACAAAAAACTCGTCTCATGCTAGCAAAAGTTTTGTTGGAAGAACCTAATCTACTTTTGTTAGATGAGCCAACCAATCATCTTGATATCGAAATGTTAGAGTGGTTGGAAAATTGGCTCAATCATTTTCAAGGCGCAGTGTTGATGGTTTCGCATGACCGTGTGTTTTTAGATAACACGGTCAACAAAATTCTTGAATTAGATTCAATAACGCATAGCGTGAAAATGTATGACGGAAATTACAGCGATTATCTTGAACAAAAACAAAATGAATTAGATAAACAACTGTCTGAATATAAAGACCAGCAAACTGAAATACGGCGCATGAAAGATGATATTAACCGTACCAAACAACAAGCCTTGCATGTAGAAATGACAACCACGCCACGCACGCCAGGCGTGCGCAGGATTGCAAAGAAAGTTGCTGTCAAAGCAAAATCACGTGAGAAAAAATTAAATCGTTATCTTGATTCGGATGAACGTGTAGAAAAACCAAACTCCAGTTGGAAACTTAAACTTGATTTCGGAAAACCAGAACATCAGTCAAAAGATGTGTTGGTGACTGAATCGCTCTCGATTGGCTACGCGCAGGAGAAGCCATTGCTGGAAGATATTAATTTGTTTATCAAAGCAGGTCAGCGAGTGGTGTTGACAGGTGAAAATGGTGCGGGCAAAACTTCTTTCATCAAAACCATTGCTGGCGAAATTCCCCCACTGGCTGGTTCGTTTCGTTTGGGCGGTGCAACGAAACTTGGTTACATGGCACAAGAACAAGAGTTATTAAATTCCAACTTGAATGCAGTGCAAACGATTCAAAATATCTCGTCTATGAATGAAACTGATACGAGAAATTTCTTACATTACTTTTTATTCAAAGGCGATAATGCTTTGAGAATTTCGAGTAAATTATCTTATGGCGAACGAGCTCGTTTACAACTGGCAATGTTAATTGCTCAAGGTTGCACATTTCTAATTTTAGACGAGCCGATTAATCATTTAGATATTCCAGCCCGCGAACGTTTTGAAGAAGCCCTTGAAAATTTTCAAGGCACAATTCTAGCAGTTGTGCATGACAGAAGTTTTATTGAACGCTTCGCAACTGATGTTTGGCTTGCAAAAGATGGTAAGATTTTGAAATAACACAGGAGACAAAATGAAATTTGAAACGCTTGCAATTCATGCGGGTCAGGAACCAGACCCAAACAACGGCGCAGTGATGACGCCGGTTTACCTCACCTCCACTTATATGCAGGATGGAATCGGAAAGCCGCGCCAAGGTTATGAATATTCAAGAACTCTCAATCCAACCCGCAAGGCTTTGCAAGATTGTCTTGCGGAATTAGAAAGCGGCAGTTGGGGTCTGGCTTTTGCTTCGGGCATGGCGGCAACCGATACCGTGTTGCGAATGTTGAAAAGCGGCGATCATGTCGTTGCCGGCAATGATGTGTATGGCGGCACGTTTCGTCTCTTTGATAAAGTACTGCGCCGCTTCGGTTTGGACTTCACATTTGCCGATACGACCGATCCAGAAAATCTCGCTGAAGCATTAACCCCCGCTACAAAGATTGTCTGGCTGGAGACTCCCTCTAATCCATTACTATCCGTAACCGATATCCGCGCCGTCGCTGAAATTATCAAACGTCACCCCAGCCAGCCTTTACTAGTTGTAGATAACACCTTTGCAACGCCCTACTTACAACGTCCGCTGGAATTAGGCGCTGATTTAGTCGTTCACTCGATGACCAAATATCTAGGCGGGCATTCGGACGTGGTCGGCGGCGCAATTATCGGAAAAGATAAAGAGTTGGGCGCACAACTGGCTTATTTACAAAACGCCATTGGCGGCATTCAAGGTCCGATGGATTCGTTCTTAGTCTTGCGCGGAATCAAAACTTTGCCCGTGCGTATGGATCGGCACTTTGAGAACGCAAAAAAAATCGTACAGTTTCTTGAAAAGCAAAAATCCATCCAGCAGATCTTTTATCCCTTCCACGAGAGTCATCCGCAACAAAAAATCGCCCTCGCCCAAATGCGCAATGGCGGCGGTATGATTTCGTTTGTGCTGAAAGACAAAGATGCGGCGCGGCGAATCGCTGAAGCTACAAAGATATTCACTTTAGCAGAATCATTGGGCGGCGTGGAGTCGCTGATCGAAGTGCCGGCGGCGATGACACATTTATCCACGCAAGGCTCTACGCTGGAAGTGGATGCCGGGTTAGTGAGATTATCCGTCGGAATTGAAAATGCGGAAGATTTGATTGCAGATTTGGAACAGGCGCTGAAAGCGTAGGTGAAGCGGGCCGTATATGTAGTTAGCCCGCCTTTGTCATCCTCTGGTATACTTTTCAAAAGCTACGTCATTTCATTTGCTATGTTGTCTACTTTTGGAGAATGCTGTGTTTGAACGTATTTTGACAGAAATCCGCGACAAAATTCGGCTTCGACAATACATAATGACTATTCATGCCGAAGAAGAAATGAACGACGATGAGTTAAGTATTTTTGACCTTGAACGCTGTATTCTCACTGGCGAAGTTGTTGAACGTCAAAAAGATAAAGAAACTGACGAATGGAAATATTTGATTGAAGGTCAGGCAGTTGCCAACGCCAAAATCGTGGCTGTCGTCAAAATAAGCCCAACTGGAAAATTGGTTTTCATAACGACCTATCGTTTATAACAAGTAAAGGTGAAAACTATGATTTGCGATATTTGTGGCAAAGAAGGCGCTCGTATCCGCCAGGTTACTCGTAACTATGGCAAAGGCGAAAATTTACTGATTATTGAAAATATCCCAATGGTATCTTGCCCTCATTGTGGTGAAAGTTACTTTACTGCGGATACATTACATGAAATTGAGCGAATTAAACTTCATCGGCAAAGTTTCGCAGAAAAACGGGAAGTAGCAATTGCAGAATTTGCGTAATCTCCAAAAATCGGCGGGCTAACAACAAAGCGTGCACTGGATGAGCGAGGAGTCTCCGCCTTTTCTGGCATTTTTCTCGCCTTGTTTTTTTCTGCTCTCGAACATCCACGCTCACCCACCCGTAACGCACACCGTTATCACGCTAAATACCCATACCTGGGCGTAGCATGAACTACATAATCGTCACTTTACCTTGATGGCTACAAGCGTCACGTCATCATCCTGTTTGGAGCCAGCTTGATAGCCCTGTAACGTTTCAAGCAGTTTATCGCAAACTTGTTGAGCGCTTTGTTCCGCCAATCCGCTCAGCAAGTTTTTGATTCGTTCCAAGCCAAAGGCTTTGCCGTGTGGGTTGCGGCAATCGGTCATACCGTCTGTATACATCAACAAAGTATCGCCGCGCGTAAGTTTGACAACGCGCTCATCCAAGGTCACGTCTTCCCAAAGCCCGATCGCCATACCCGCGCTATGCGGAATCCGCTCTACGCTTCCGTTAGCATGAAGGAGCAAAGGCGGTTCATGTCCGGCGCGGGCATAACTGAATTCGTTATTTTCCAAATTCAAAATGCCGTAAAGCACGGTCACAAACTGGGAGGATTTTTGCAAGCGCGTAATATGCTTGTTAACCAAGCGCATCACTTCTCCGGGGAGCAGATCCAGATCCGCCTCCGCCATAATTAACGCATGAGTGCGCGCCATAAATAAAGCGGAAGGCACGCCTTTATCCGCCACATCGCCAATCAACACGCCGATATGCTTTTCAGTGATCGTGAAAACATCGTAAAAATCGCCGCCCACTTGCCGCGCCGGAACCATACACGCGCCGAAATTAATGCCGTCCGTTTCCGGCAATTCGTCGGGCAGGATGCTCAATTGAATATCAGCGGCAACCTGCAGTTCGCGTTCGAGGCGTTCCTTTTCAATAATTTGCGCCTGCGCCGCCTTCAATTCATCGTAAGCAGTTTGCAGTTGTCTATTTTTTTCTTTGAGATCGCGGAAGGTGGCGACATTGGTGGCGTCTAAGCGCTGGCTCAAAACTTTCGCCATCCAATTGGAAATTTCAGGGTGGCGCTGATTCAGCGCTAAAAACTGATCGCGATTCATCGAAAGCAAAGTCACCGCTCCGCGCGCGCGCGCCGTCGCAGTGCGATGTCCCCCGGGCATGATCAAACTCATTTCGCCAAGGTACTCCCCCGCCTGCAAAACATTCAAGAGCAATTCGTCCACGCCGCTCTCAAGTTTCAAAATCTCTAATTCGCCTTCCAGCACTACATAAAAAACTTCGCCAAGATCGCCCTCGTTGAAAAGAATTTCACCGTCTTGTAAATTCAGCGCGCCCAGCAAGTTGAGCAAACGATCCAGTTCTTCAAGCGGCAAACTGGAAAATAAAGGGATCTTTGAAAGCAAATTGATTGACATATTATTTCTCTGTTAAATCCATCGTCTCTTTGCCAGTCAATTTCTCTTGGATGCGTTGCGTCACCGTATCTAAATGCGCGGGCTGGTTTACAAAATCTAAATCGTTGGTTTGAATGGTGAGCGTTGGGCATAAATCAAAGCCGTTCAACCATTCATCGTAAAAAGAATTGAGCAAAGCCAAATAATCGGCTGAGATGCCCGTTTCCATATTGCGCGCGCGGCGGCGAATCCGATTCATCAAAGTTGGCACAGGCGCTTTGAGATAGATCAAAAGATCGGGTCTGGGCAAGCCAGCCACCACCAATTCATATAAATGCCGATACGCTAAATAATCGCGTTCCGCTAAATTGCCCATGTGATGTAAAGCCCGCGCAAAAATATGCGCGTCTTCATAAATGCTTCGATCTAAGATAGAAGAGCGGGCATCGCGCGAGGCTTCTAAATATTGATCGGCGCGATGACCCAGAAAAAAGATCTGCAAATGAAAAGACCAAGCGCGCATATCGGTATAAAAATCGGAAAGATACGGGTTATCCGCAACCGATTCGTATCCCGTCCACCAGCCCAGCCTAGCGCCAATGCGCTCAGTCAATGAAGTTTTCCCCGCGCCAATATTACCAGCCACCAAAACCAAATGTTTTGCCATAGTTTTTTATTTTATCACGGCGAAATTACGCCAACCGTTTCAGAAAGATTTTCAGCTTTGTTGTATACTTTTAGTTATGAAAAAGAAAATTACCCGCTATGCCGCCTGCTGTTTAAGTTTAATGCTGATCGCCTGCACGAATCAAGCGGTCACAACCGCCCCAGAATTAGACGCGAACGCGCTTCGCACCCAAGCCGTTTCAACCTTCGCTTCTTCCTTAACTGAAACTTTGGTTGCCCTGCCCGTCAATTCCGCCACCCCAACCTCACTGCCGTCATTTACGCCCGCGCCAGTGACCGAAACCAGCGCGGCTGAAAATACGGCAAACCCATGTTACAAATTAGTTTACGTCAAAGACGTCACCATTCCAGACGGCACGCATCTGAAAAATAACGAAGTTTTTACAAAAACCTGGCAAGTGCAAAATAACGGAGCTTGCGCCTGGGCGCCGGGCTTCACCTTGAGCCATGTTGGCGGAGACGCAATGCGCGGACAAGCCCTGATCCTGACCGAACCAATTCCAGTTGGCGCCAAGCGCGAACTTTCCATTGAATTAGTCGCGCCAACCAATCAAAATGGACTCGTTCAAAGTTCGTGGCGCATGAGCGATGCAAACGGAGTTTTCTTTGGGGATACGTTAACGATCAACATCATCGTCGGGAATCCAATTACCGCCACGCCCTAACTCGATCTATTTCTATTTTCTGGAAAATAAACGCCCGAAGAAATATCCAAGCGCAATCAAAAATACGGCTGGAGAAACGCCCAAGAAAATCGCGCCGAGCGGTCCCATCAACCCGCCCATCAGCATACCGAACAAGGCAAAGGGAATGCCTACGATAAAACCGATCAGCGCGCCGCGCCAAGCGCCTGTGGATTGACTTCTATTCAACAAGTAAATTAAGCCCAAGCCGATAACCACGCCGGCGATATAGAAGAAAAAATAATCCTGAGCCCCAGCTTCAGCGTTGAAGGCGCTAAAGCGCAAAAAGAAAACCAGCATTTGTAAGATCGGGAAAATTAAGCCAATTGCCAAAGCCCACAAAAACGAAGTCTTTTTATCCATGCCGCGCTCCTCAACTTTTTTGAAATGGGTAAATTACTTTAATATTTCCGCGCCCGCCCGCTCAATTTCAGCATAAATCTCTTTTACTTCGGCTTTGATCTCGGGCGTGGCGGTCGGGGTCAGGCTGATAAATTTGATCATGTCTTTGGCTTGGCGCAATAAATCCTTGACGTTGGCAATATACGCCAAGTCCCATTTGCCTGTCGCTTCAGACGGCGTTAAATCTCGGGCTTGTTGAATCAACTTACGGGCGCGGACGAGGCGCTCAGCGGCGGGGATGAGTTTAGCCATATCTCAATTGATTATATTTTAAGCCGATTAATCGAGCAACTCAAACAGCTCTTTCAAATTTTGAATTTGATAGGTAATTGGAAAATCTGCAGGCTTGGGTTGATTGCGCGGATTAAACCAACAAGTATCCGCTCTGAAGTTTACGCCGCCTTGCATATCGGAAGTGAGGCTATCGCCAACGATCAGAACATCGCTTCTTGGCGGAAAGCCCGTCCATTCATGCGCGATGTTGAAAAATTCAACCGCAGGTTTTGAAAAGCCAATCTCTTCGGAAATAATAACTGCCGAGAAAAATTTCTGAAGCGGAGAGCGCGAAAGTCTGCTTTTTTGCACATAAGCCAAGCCGTTGGTGATCAAGGCAAATTTATGCTTCGGCTGAAGCGTTTCTAAAACCTCCAGCGCCCCGTCAATTAAATCCGCGCAAAGCGCAAGTTGCTCAATATAGCTGGCGCTCATAGCTTCGGCTTTTTCAATGGACCGCCCGGCAGATTCGAGAAATAATTCAAAGCGACGAATGCGTAATGCCGCCGGTTGAATTTCCTTGCGTTCTAATGCCCGCCAAAGTTCCTGATTAATTTTTCGATAGGTATTTTTATATTCTTCTTCAAAAGGTAAATTGTAGGCTTGTAACGTGTTGAACAAAGCCGTATCTTCCGCTTTTTGATAATCAAATAATGTATCGTCCGCGTCAAACCAAAGCCAAGGGTAATGTTTTTTCATGCAAGTATGCTCTCCAACTCCTAATCATTTTCATTTTTAACGCTTCCTAAGCCCTACAAACTCCCCGCATAACCATCTGCTCTTGAATCACTCCCGCCGCACAACACGCCCGCCTCAGAATCCCGTGTAATTACTTGACCTCTTCCAAACAATGCTCTTTCATATCCTTTAACTTCGTAAATAGGATGACCCATTTTCTTTAATTCATCCATCGTTGAACTAGGCATTCCTTCTTCAATAGCAACGCGCCCACCAGACTTATCTACATCAATACAAAATCTCGGCAAATCTAATGCGGATTGTGGATCGAGGTTTGAATCTTTTAACGCAGATAACACTTGCACATGACCTTGCGGTTGCATAAATCCGCCCATCACGCCGTAGGAAGCATATAATGAATTATCTGATTCACGAGTCACCATAGCGGGAATGATTGTATGATACGGACGTTTCTTCGGCGCAAGGACATTTGGATGATCGGGGTCTAAACTAAAATTATGTCCGCGATTTTGCAAAGTAAATCCCCAACCCTTCGGCATAATGCCTGTGCCAAAGCCCATGTAATTGCTATTGATAAACGAACACGCATTCCCAAAACCATCCACCACGCTCAAATACACAGTGGATGATGAAGCCACAGGCGCGCCGCGTTTTTGATCAACGGTGGCTTGTTTCAAATTAATTAATTTTCTGCGTTCGTTTGCATAATCTTTCGATAACAATTCATTCAGCGGGATTTTTGAAAATGCGGGGTCCGCCACATACCAATTCGCATCGGCAAAGGCGAGGCGCAGGGCTTCAATCATCAAGTGCATTTTTTCCGGCGCTAACGAATCTAATGAAGCCAAATCAAAACCTTCTAAAATATTCAAAGCAATCAACGCCGCGATACCTTGTCCATTAGGCGGGCATTCATAAACTTTCAGCCCATGATAATTAACCGAAATCGGATTTTCCCAAGTGGAGACATGTTCTGCTAAATCAACATCTGACATCACCCCGCCCGCCTCTTTAATCACGCTGATTATTGATTCTGCTATGTGACCTTTGTAAAACGCCTCAGCCTTTTGCTCCGCCACCAAACGAAAAGTTTTTGCCAAGCCTTTGTTATAAAAAATCTCGCCTGCTTTTGGCGCACGTCCATCAATGGTTAATTCATGTCCATTCAACGCGGATTTTAATTGTCGCTCAACGCCACGACTCCAAAAATAAGCGGTGATCGGCGCAACGGGAAAGCCTTCATCGGCGAGGCGAATGGCTGGCGATAAAATTTCCGTCAATGAAAGCGAGCCACGCTTCTCGATTAAGTCGCACCAGCCCGCACAAGCGCCAGGGACTGTAATGGTATATGGATGAAAGGGCGGTAAACCGTCAGCCAAGAAATTATTTTTCTTTAGCGTATCCAGCGTCAGCAAGGAAGAGGCGCGGCCCGAGCCATTCAATGCAGTCACCTGCTTGGTAGTCGAGTCAAAATACAAAGCGAACATATCCCCGCCAATTCCAGTGGAGGTTGGCTCGGTGACATTCAACGCCGCCGCACAAGCCACAGCCGCATCTGCCGCATTGCCGCCTTTAGATAAGATTTCAATACCCGCCGCAGTTGCCAACGGTTGTGAAGTTGCCACAATGCCGCGTTTGCTATAAACCGATGAACGATGTGAGTTGAAATTTGGATTGGTCATAATTAGATTAAGTGTAATGCAATTAATAACCCCGGCAAAGATAAAGAAGCGTCCACGATCAATGGACCAATTGCGTCTAAAGCTAAAATTCGCGGAAATTGCGCGAGCGCGATGAGCGCGGCGCTACTTACAACCAGCCCAATTCTATTTTCATGATAAGAAATAATAGCGGCGATCAGCAATAAAGCGGAAATAATCCAAGTAGTTTTCTGTAATCCTAAAAGCACAGGCAAACTTTTTACGCCGCTCGCGCCGTCTGTTTTTATATCTTTGAAATCGCAGAGGATCACGCCGCAGGTCATTAGAATAACGATTGGAAGCGAAATGCTCATGGTCCAAAATTGCCATGCAAACCAACGCTGATTTACAAACGGCAAAGCCACACCCGCCCAAACCCACACAACCGCCACCAAAAGTCCTTTTATCAACGGAAGTTTTTTCGCCCATTTATAAAACAATGTGATGATCGAAAAAACAAGCAACGCTGAAAATGTTTGCATGGACAGTTGAAAAGCAATCACTAAACCTGTGAGCGTTGAAAACGCGCAACCTAAAATCAAGGCAATTTGCAACCAGACTGGGCGCGACGGATCGTCGTTATCTATAATGCGGTCGAGATTATAGGCGGCGAAAATGGTCAATAGATAAAGATAAAAGCCCGAAGCGAAGAGCGGAATATCTGTGGCGCGTTGAATCACCAAGGCGATAGACCAGCCCAACGCCACTGGAAACCAATAATGGATTAACAATAAAAGATATTTAAATGTGGCTTTCACAATCAGGAATTATAGCAGTGTTCAAGGTAAGCGCGAGAGTATGCTATAATCGTTTTACGATTTCGTGTTCGATAGGAGCTTTGTATGGACGCCGTAACCGTTTCCCCTAAATACCAAGTGGTCATTCCGCAAAAAGTACGCGAAAAAATGCGCGTAAAACCCGGGCAGAAAATGCACGTCATCGCTTACGACAACATGGTTGTCTTTATTCCCGTTCGCCCCATCAAACAGGCGCGTGGCTCATTGAAAGGAATAAGCACAGACGTGGAACGCGATGAAACGGAGCGCGTATGAACCTTGTAGACTCTTCGGGCTGGCTCGAATATTTTGCGGAAGGCAACAATGCCGATTTCTTTGCGCCTGCCATCGAAGATACAAAAAATTTACTTGTCCCGGTAATCTGCATCTATGAAGTGTTCAAAAGAATTTTAGTACAAAGCGGAATCAATGAAGCGCAAAAACACATCGGCGATATGAAACTAGGCAAAGTGATCGAGTTAGACGAATCGATTGCATTGAGCGCCGCGAAAATTTCTTACGACCTAAAATTGCCAATGGCAGATAGTTTCATATTAGCGGCAACGCGCGCAAACGAAGCCATATTATGGACGCAAGACGAACACTTTAAAACATTTGACGACGTAAAATATATCCCCAAAAAATATCAACGATGAATCAAATCTACGATTACGTCATCATCGGCTCGGGCTTTGGCGGTTCCGTCTCCGCCATGCGATTAACCGAAAAAGGTTATTCGGTTTTAGTGTTGGAAAAGGGGAAGCGTTTTGAAGATCAAGATTTTGCAAAAACAAATTGGCAATATTGGAAATATCTCTGGGCGCCCGCCATTCACGCGCATGGCATTTTGCAAATCAGCCTGCTCAAAGGCGTGATGGTTTTGCATGGCGCAGGCGTGGGCGGCGGCAGTTTGGGTTACGCCAATGTATTAGAAATTCCCACGGATGAAACCTTTGCTACGCCCGCTTGGAATCAAAACGTCACATGGGGCGAGGTATTGAAACCGCATTATGAAACCGCGCAGAAAATGCTCGGCGTTTCGCGCAACCCTAAATTATGGCAAGCGGATTTAATTCTCAAACAAATGGCGGATGAAAACCGCATGGGACACACCTTCCGCGCAACGGATGTCGGCGCTTTCTTCGGGGAGGCTGGGGTGACTGTCCCCGATCCGTTCTTTGGCGGAGAGGGACCCGAGCGAGCGGGCTGTATCCATTGCGGCGGCTGTATGGTGGGATGCAGGCATAATGCCAAAAATACCTTGCCTAAAAATTATTTATATTTTGCGGAGAAACACGGGGCAGTTGTAAAATCGGAAGTTGAAGTTATAAATGTAAAAGAAGTAAACAGTAATCAGTTGTCAGTGAAAGATGCACGCTATGAAATTGAATATCAATCCTCCACAAAACTATTCAAGCAAAAGAAAACTGTTTATGCTAAGAATGTAATTTTTTCCGCGGGGGTAATGGGGACGATGAAATTGCTTTTGCATTTGAGAGACGTGAAGAAATCACTGCCGAAACTATCCGCCAAACTGGGGACGATGGTGAGGACCAACTCTGAAGGTCTGCTGGGAAGCGTGGCGCGTAAATCTGATATTAATTATTCGCAAGGCGTCGCCATCTCGTCTATTTACAATCACGATAAAATCACGCGCATTGAACCGGTACGCTATCCTGACGGTTCATCCCTGATGCGTTTTCTCGCCGCGCCGTTGATTGAAACCAACGTCAGCGTTCCGATTCGCATTTTGAAATTTCTATGGTGGGCGCTCACCCATCCAATTGATTTTGCCAAAGCCTCGTTTTTACCGCACTGGGCGCACAACGTCACGATTTTATTGGTGATGCAACATGCCGATAACCGAATGCGCTTCAAAATTGGCAGAAGTTTATTTACATTGTTTCGCAAAGGCTTGATTGCAGATGAAGAACCCGGCTACAAAATTAATGCCCAAGTGCAAGGCTCGCATGAAGTGACGCGCGAATTTGCCAAACGAGTGAATGGCGTGGCGCTGGGTTCGATTGGCGAAAATTTATTGGGCTTGCCCACCACCGCTCACATTTTAGGCGGCGCGCCAATGGGCAAAACCGTTGAAGAAAGTTTGATTGACGAGAATTTTGAAATTCATAATTACAAAGGCTTGTACATCATTGACGGTTCGGTGATGCCGGCCAACCCGGGCGTAAACCCCAGCCTGACGATCACAGCAATTGCGGAGTATGCAATGAGCAAGCTAAAAAACAAAGGAGCATAAAATGTCTGATTCTGAAGTACGCAAGTTTTTTATATTTGACGAAACTGATTTAAACGCCAATCGTTCGGGAAAACTTTCAGCAAAACAAAAATCAAAATTGGAAAGCGATGAAAAAGGCGCCGACCAAATTTTCGTCGGCGCGGGAATATTTTTTATCATCGTTGCATTGGTGATTATTTATTTTGTAGCAGGCGATTCGATTTTGAAATTATTTTCAGGAGAAAGTTTGAGCTCAAGCGAAACGCTATCTCTCGTTTTAGGCGGCGGGCTTCCAACTTTATTCTTTGGTTTTTTTGCTTATGGCGCATTCAAAATGGGAATCAGCAAATTGGATAATACCGTTCTATCAGTGCAAGGCAAAATTAATTTTGTAAAAGTTGAAAAACGAGTTCCCACTTCAACCAGCGAGGTCTCCAATTATCGTACTGTGCAACAATATGAATTACGCGTTGGTAAAATTGCGTTTGAAAACGTGAATGAAGAATTACTCAGCATCATGGAGGAAGGCGACACCTACGCTTTTTATTACACCAAACAAGTTAAAAAAATTCTTTCATGTGAATTTATTTCAAAAGGAAAATGATGAAAGATTTCTCTATTACATTAGACTTTGCAAAACAACTGGATGCTGACGACAAACTCGCTTCTTTTCGTGACCTGTTCCTGCTTCACGACCCAAACTTAATCTACCTGGACGGCAATTCACTGGGCGTTTTGCCAAAATCCGCTCAGCAAAAAGCGCGTGAAGTTGTAGACGAACAATGGGGCAAAGATTTAATCCGCGGCTGGAACAAAGGCTGGTGGGAAGCGCCCGTCAGAATCGGCGATAAGCTGGGTCAAATCATCGGCGCGAGCGCGGGTCAGGTTCTCGTCACCGATTCAGTTTCGCTGAATTTATTCAAACTCGCCACCTCTGCATTGACTCTTCAGCCAAATAAAAAACGAATCATCACCGATACTTTCAACTTCCCATCCGATTTATATATTCTGCAAGGTATCAACCAAAATTTAGGAAACGGGCATGAAATCATCCGCATCGGCGCGAGCGATAATGACATCACGCCCGATATTTCAGCGCTTGAATCTGCGATCAATGAAAATACGGCATTGGTAACTTTATCGCACGTTGTTTTCAAAAGCGGCTATATCTACGACATACAAAGAATCACCGAGTTGGCGCATTCAAAAGGCGCTTTGGTATTATGGGATTTAAGTCATTCAGTTGGTTCTGTTCCGATTGAATTAGATCAATGCAATGCGGATTTTGCGATTGGTTGTACTTATAAATATCTCAATGGCGGTCCCGGCGCGCCGGCATTTTTATATGTCAATAAAAATATTCAAGATAAGTTATCTTCGCCCATTTGGGGTTGGTGGGGACAAAAAAATCCATTTGACTTTGATTTAGATTACCGACCTGCCGATGGCGCGCAAAGATTCTTGGCAGGCACGCAACCTATGCTTTCCATGCTGATCATGGAAGCGGGCATTGAACCAACGCTCCAAGCGGGTATGCAGGCATTACGTGAAAAATCAATTTTGATGACCGATTATGCAGTTTACTTAACGGAGAATCTTTTGGCGCAGTATGGTTTTACGCTCGGCTCCCCCGCCGCTTCAAGTCAACGCGGCTCGCATATATCCATCCGCCATGCAGAAGGCTATCGCATCAATCGCGCCTTGATCGAAGAAATGAACGTCATCCCCGATTTTCGCGCGCCAGATAATCTGCGCTTGGGGTTTGCGCCGTTGTATATTTCTTTTGCAGATGTTTGGGAAGGTTTTGATAGAATTCGTAAAGTGATGGAAGAGAAGTTGTATGAAAAATATCCGAAACAGAAATTGATGGTGACGTAACATCTTCGTCATTGCGAACCGCGCTCTTGTTCTTTGCGGTGAAACAATCTCCAACATAATCATAAGATTGCTTCGGGCGAAACGCATCACCCTCGCAATGACGAGATAAGGCTTTGATAGAATCAAATGTGTGCTGGAAGAAAAAAGATATGAAAAGTATCCGAAGCAAAAGTTGGCTGTGACTTAACAAGACGATGGACGATAGATCATGGTCTATCGTCATTTTCCAAAGGAAAATTCATGGAAGCTAAACCTGATACCATAAAAATATCCACAAGTTATAAAGAAGAGATCTCCGCCACTCATGCCGATTTGCACGTGACTGTCAAAGGCTCGTCGCTCGTCAGTGGGAATGAAGCGCTAAAAAAAGCCAAAGAGGTGAATCAGCTTCTCGAAGCGCTGACCAATTTCGGAGTTAAGGAAGAGGCGCTCAAACTGCAAGGCGTACATCTCGAAACTGAAAGCGGCGTGTTGCTTAAATCATCCAGCGCTGTGTATCGCTTGAAAATTCGTTGCGCAGAATTAAGTCAATTGGCGGGCATGTTGGATGTGATCGCGTCTCAAAAAAATGCCGCTTTGGAACGCATTGAATGGCGATACAACGAAGACGAAGCCCGCGAGCGCGGATTAAACAGCGCATTGGAAAAAGCGAAAACGAAAGCGGAAAAAGTGGCGGCGAGTTTGGGCGTGAAATTATTGGGCGTGTATGAGTTGATTGAAAATTCTTATGATGAAGAGGCGCGCCCTGTTTTTCCGCCGCAAGCGCGGATGATGAAAGCCGCTTCTGCGGATGCGCCCAGCTTGAGCATGGACATTCAACATGATAAAACTATCCATGTGAATGTGGAAATTTGGTATCGCGTTTCGGCGTTTTAAAAGGCGGGTTTCGATACGGACTGTATGGCGCGAGCAGTTAAATAAAAATGCCCGTTCGCATCAATTGATGCGAACGGGCGTAAGGCAAATTTTATTTTTTCTCCAGCACAATCGCGGACGAGCCGTCTGCCGAGGTGAGCGTGAGTTGACTGCCGTTCACGACAAAGCTCAGCGTTTGTTCAGAAACAATCTTCATAACGGCGGCTTCTTGATCCATCACGCCTTCGCAAAATTTCATCGTCGCAAACGCCGATTCAAAAGTTATTTTATCTCCGTCTATTTTATAACCGGCTCCAAAACCGTTACAACCGACATTGCCGCCAAACTGATTATCTGTTCCAAAGACAAACGAAGTTTCAACATCCGGCAAGGCTAAAGCGGGGTTATTTGCATCGCCATAAGAAATTAGTTTCCATTCGCCATCTATAGAAGCGGCCTTTCCAGCGCAGGCTGAAAGCCCAATCAATACAGCGAGTAAGATAGGAAGTAGTTTTTTCATGTTTTTCTCCTTATATTTCTAAAGTTATCAATTTATTTTTTCTCTAAGATAATTGTAGATGCGCCGTCTGCGGAGGTTAGCGTAAGTTGCTCGCCGCTCATTTCAAACTTGAGCGTTTGTTCGGAAAGGATTTTCAAGATTGCGTCTTCTTGATTCATCACGCCTTCGCAAAATTTTCGCGTGGAAAAAGCCGCATCAAAAGCGATTGTCTTTTCAGTCACCTTGTAATTTGCGCCGAAAAGATTACAGCCGACATTACCGTTCAATTTTTGGTCCGTTCCAAAATTGAAAGAAGTTTCAACATCTGGCAAGGCTAAAGTTGGGTTATTGACAGCGCCGTAAGAGATCAATTTCCATTCGCCTTCAAGGGAAACTGAATTTCCAGCGCAGGCAGAAAGCCCAATCAATACAGCGATTACGATAGGAAGTAGTTTTTTCATATTTTCTCCTTATATTTCTATTTCCACTTGTATAACGTTCGAGCGTATGAAAAAGTTCCATTCCAAATCTTAATGAAATTAGCTAAATTGACAACGACATGCGGGCAAGTATAAAATAGATTTTATTGGTAGCAAGCGCAACTCTTATATCGGTCACAAATGAGCGCGGGGTTACATCAATAAATAAAAGCAGAATCTACATTTTCTACATCAATCGGCGGTCAAAAACAATTTTCAATAAAGTCTAATCATGAACAGTGAAATAGGAGACACTCCATGTCAACACGCGCTAGAAGGAAAATTTCAATATTAATTGTGGACGATCATCCAGCGCTACGGAGGGGAATCCGCACCATGCTAGAAAAAAAGGACGACTTATACGTAATTGGCGAAGAAGGAGATAAAGATGAAGCAGAAAAACTGCTTGATGAATTACGGCCTAATGTTATTTTACTCGACTTAAAAATGCCAAACTTTTCTGCCGCAACGTTTGAAAACTGGGCAAGGGAAAATTATCCAGAAACGCTTACCTTGGTCTTAACCGCACATGACCGAGATGCGTATCTCGCACACATGATGGACGCAGGCGCAGTTGGTTTTTTAAATAAAGAATTAAAAGAAGAACAATTAATTAATGCAATCCGCCGGGCCGCATCTGGAGAAAATCTTTTTGATGAAGAACAAAAAAGAAGAGCCGCTCAATGGCGCGATGAAGTGATGAAAAAGTGGAATGGTTTATCAGAACGCGAGCGTATTGTCCTACAATTATTAGCAGAATCCAAGGATAATAAAGAAATCGCTCGATCATTAACAATATCAATCAATACCGTTGAGAAACACTTAAAAAATATATATAAGAAGCTAGAAGTCACTTCTAGGGCTGAGGCTATCATTTGGTGGACAGAAAAAGGTACGGATTTCCGTACTTGAAAATCAGGGTCAAAAGATTGATACTTGTTAAACAATTTATTTATTCTATAGATATTAGCTAACGACGAGAGGAAGTATTGACACATTAGACTTTATCGGTAATAAGGAAAAACGTCCCGAAGGTTGGTATTTTCCCTTTGATTTTCTTAAAAAAACCTTCGGGACGGTTATTTCGGATAATGTCTATTATTCAGGTTAACTGTGATTGACTTACAAATTTTCGTGTAAAACAACGCTTTTCAGTGTGAAATCTGTAACGCAATTAACCCCTGAATAGTTTATATGTATTTCAAAACGACACTACAATTAACGATAGGGAAGATAAATTATGAAAACATCTAAAAGTATTCTAAAAGGAATAGTGGTTGGCTTGGTGGCAGGCATAATTATGCTATTAGCAATTAATAGCGTATATGCTTTGCCCAACAAAGCAAACAGGTTAAATATTCCCGCGCTACCTTCTAACCCTTTAAATATCAAGAGTTCAGTGGATGAAGTCTTAGCATTAATGCTAGAAAGTGACCAAAAATGGAACTCTTTAACTGCTACTTATAAATTATCCGAAATAGATAAAATAAGCGGCGAAATACATACACAAAACCAATATTTTTGGCTAGACAAGAAGGGTGAATTAGCGCGAGCAGAAATTGACGGAGAATATCCAGTCAACTTTGTCAGAGGTACAAATTTAATAAGCACTGAAAATATTAACAAAAAAATCTATTTTCAAGCTGAAATACCTGACACATTCAAATATGATAGCTTCAATCCAAGGAACTTATTGTTAAACGCTTCAGGGGCAGTATATTTTCATCCATATGGAAGAATTTTACCCACTGGATATTATGATTTTCTATACCCAACAGCCATAGCCCAATCAATGATTTTTGGAAAAGCAAATGGCAATCAAGAAATTGAAATTGTTGGCGAAGATGAAGTAGCAGGACGTGATGCTCTAATAATTTCTCGAATGCCTAAAAATCACCTGTATTGGGTAGACACAATAACTGGTGTAGTATTACGCGCAGAATATTTTGAGGAATCCGATAAATGGCAAGCCCAATTTGAAGCTCAGAGTATTATATTTGATAAAAAAATTCCTGGCTCTATCTTTCAATTTTCTCCAACTCAAGACTCAGAGATATTAACTCCTTCTGAATTTTATGAGCAATCTCAAAATAATAATTAGGAGCAAAATGAATAAAGTTTTCTTAATTACATTTAGCTTAATGTTTCTTACAACAATCCTCGTTGGACAGACCACACCTGTACAAGCACACCTAAATGCTATGCATGTAGTATCAGAGACAGATACGACATATACAGCTCGAAGTGGCACTTCTTGGACAAGTACCACCCTTGGCTATAATAGTAATTCATACTGGGTTAACCGAGTTACCACATCCCCGGGAAACCATATAATGATATGGTATTGTAGCGAAAGTTGGGGTGTAAATTATAAATTTCACCATTATATTGCTATCCCAAGCAATGCAGGAACGCTTGATGGCATATTCTCATATACTGCAATAAACACCGACTCTTCTGAAAATTTCTCAATATCTGTAAATCAGGAAAACTTCAGCGATGAATGGGCTTATTTAGGATGGACTCAAGGTAAAGGCGGAAAACCAAATTGCCGGGTTTGGGCAGATAATTATCAAAACATTGCGTCAAGTCGGCAATTCTGGGTAGATGCAATGAAATTCTACCCAAGCACAAGTAGCGCTCCCCCGGTACAAAAACATTCATTTAGCGCTTGGAATCCATAAAACTTAAATCAAAAGCGCCTTGTTAATAATTCTTATCAATTGAATAGTGCATATTTCTCATAAATTTCGTTGATAAGGATATAAAGTAGGCTATATGAGCATTAATAACAAAATATTAACTATTATTTTAATCTTTTCAAGCATAATCATATCTTGTACTACTACTTTTAACAATGAAAAGTCTAAAACCCCAAGAGAAGTAGTTATATCAGCCACGTTATCACAAGAACCTGTTCAATACTTTCCAGTTTGTTTAGATGTTCCCAATGGAGTAATTTGTATTGTTAAAGTAACACCTACACAATCTGGCACAAAAGTATATCTTGAATTCCAACCTATATCATCAGAAGTTGGGGTTGGCTGGTTAGCTTTTGCATTACCTAACCTTGAAGCAGAAGAACAGCTAACCTTAATCGGTGAAAGTGGAAATTCTTATTTTTTAGAAGAAAACTCTAATGACCTGCTCGCTGAGTTTGACTCTGAACGAAAAGTATATAAACAAACTTTAATCTTTGATCAAGTCAAATCGGACGAAAAAAATTTGACACTCAAAATTCCCCTGTTAAGTATTAAAGTTACAAGCAAAGGAAGTTTTGAGGTTGATCTAGGTGCAAATCCTCAAGCGGGTCAGAGCATTAACTTGGACTCTAGCTTTTCAATCCAAGATCAAGTTTTCAAATTGAATAAAGCAGAGTTTGAAGGAAATGGAAAAGATGCTTTGAGAGTTACATTATATTCTGAACCCGTATCGTTACCCAAAAACCTATCGTCCATTCAACCTATTCTTGGAATGCCCGACAATTTCTCTGTTGGGTTTGGTAGCAAGGCGATTGTAGATGGCGCTCCATTTAGAGCGTTTGCGGATTTAATCTCACCATCTGGGGAAGCGCCTATCTCAGGGTTGATTGATATTCCAATTGAAGGGCTGATTTATAACTATCGCGGGCCTTTTAAAATTCAATTTTTACTACCTTAAGCGTGAAGTCAAATTACAATTTTTGATTAAACCCAACTCGATTAAACAACGCAATCCCCGCCGAAGCGGAGACGTTTAACGACTCAACTTTGTTGCTGATCGGAATTTTCACTTTGAGCGCGGCGGCTTGTTCAACTTCCGGCGAGCAACCATCTTTTTCGCTACCGAAAGCAATGAGCAATCTTTGAGGCAGGGATGAAATTTCGTCCACTGTTTTCTCGGCAGACATATCCATCACGCACAGAGTTTCATTATTTTTTTGGCAGTGTTGAAGGAAACTCTCCGTGCTGGCGGTAATCATGGGCAGGGAAAATAAATATCCGCGGCTGGCGCGAATTAAGCGGCGGTCGTATAAATCCACAGGCTCCATATTCAACAATAAGATGCCGCCCACGCCCAAGGCGAGCGAAGTCCGCGTGATATTGCCAATATTGCCGGAGATGCTCAAATCTTCCAAGACCACAATATCTTTTTTAATCGTCTGTAAGGCTTCCAAACCCAGCGGCTTGGGCGTTTCGGCGATGGCGAAGATGCGCGAGATTTTATCGTTTTCAAAAAGTTTTTTGGTGGTGCGTTTGGCAATTTCGTGAATGGTCGCTCCGGCAGTCAAATTTTTACGAAGCGCTTCAGAGACATGATCGTCGCCGGAAAAATAAACCGAGTCAATTTCCACGCCCGCAGAAAGGGCTTGCAGAATATTCTCTTCATCGTCAATTAATATTTTATTTAGTTCTTGTCTTCCAGTACGAGTCAACAATTGACGAATTGGTTGCGCCAGCGGATGGTTGAGCGAATCGATCAGGTTGGGATTTGTAGATTCAATATTTTCATTCATAACAGCATGATAAACCTTTGTTGTTATTCATGTCAAGAAAGCCTATAGGGTTATCGCATTTGGATTTTTATCCGCTAATCTGTGCCAATCTACGCGATTTTTTTTAGAAAGATTAGCGTGAATTCGTGAAGATTGGCGGATTCTGAAACTAAATCACCAAAGGTTGGGTTTCAAGATTTTCAAATGCGATTACCCTAAGAAAGCTTATAGGGTTGAAGATGTATAATGCACTCATGCAAATCATTTATCAAGACGATCAAATTCTCGTTGTTAACAAGCCCGCCAACTTGCCGGTTCTGCCGGATGGTTGGGATAAAGACGCGCCTTATCTACTTAAATTACTGCAAACCCAATTTGAAAAAGTTTGGACAGTCCATCGCATTGATAAAACCACCAGCGGCATTATTATCTTTGCATTAACTGCCACAGCCCATCGCTCATTAAATATTCAATTTGAAAAACATCAAGTTGAAAAGAAATATCACGCGCTGGTGAACGGTAATCCGAAATGGGATGAAAAAATTACAAAATTTCCACTGCGGGTTAATGTAGGGCATAAGCACAGAACGATGGTGGACAATAAAAACGGAGTCCGCTCGGAGACACGGCTTAAGCTCCTGAAACGCAACCAAGCCACAGCATTGATCGAGGCGGCGCCAATGACCGGCAGAACGCATCAGATTCGCGTCCATCTCTATGCGTTAGGTCATCCGCTTTTAGGAGACGTTCTCTACAGCGCCCCGCTCACCGATCTAATTTCGCGCCCCGCCCTGCACGCTTATGCGCTCGCTTTTATTCACCCAACGTTAAATACAACCATGCTCTTTGAAGCGCCTTACCCCGCCGATTTTGCAAGCGCTTTGAAACAGAGTAAATTTGAAGGTTGAATTATTGTGTGGTATCCTCCCCAAATATGAGCATTCCTACTCTCCCCAAACTGCGTATTCTGCCCATTGAAAAAATCATCTTACACGAAGACCATGATAACCAAAGAACTTTGCCGCTCGTCGAAAAATTGCGCGCGCAAGGCATCATTCGCAACCCGCCAATCGTCATGCCGCTCAACGACGGTTCGGAACGTTATATGGTTTTAGACGGCGCGAATCGCGTGACCGCCTTACAAGAATTGGAATTTCCGCACATCGTCGCGCAAGTCGTCGAGCCGCACGATCGTTATGTTAACTTACAAACTTGGAATCATGTCACCTGGGGGATGAAAACCAAAAGCCTGCTCGCGGCGCTTAAAAAAATCAAAGGTTTAGATTTAGTCAAAATCAAACCGCACAAATCTTTGGAAGCGCCAAAATACAAACCGGTGCAAATCCGCCTGCCAGACGGCGCGCTCTATTGGCTCAAAGAAGCGCCCAGCGCGCTGGATGTGCACATCCACACCTTAAACCAAATCGTGGATACGTACAAGAAAAAAGCTTCGCTCGACCGCACTAGCCAAACCTTAATTGAGCCCTTCACCAAAATCTATTCAAACTTAACCGCTTTGATCATCTTCCCCGGCTTCAAAATCAAAACCGTGCTGAAACTGGCGAGTCAAAACATCACTTTGCCCACCGGCATTACGCGCTTCACCGTTTCGCCGCGGGCTTTGCATTTGAACTATCCGCTTCACGAACTTTCCAGCGGCAAAGCGTTGGATTACAAACAACATTATCTTGACAGTTGGATCGAAGAGCGCGTCAAGAAAAAAGGCGCAAGATATTACGCCGAATCAACTTTCTTATTTGACGAGTAAAAAATGACTATGGATTTTTTCTTTCCCGAAGATCATCTGGCGCGCGCTGTGCCGGAAGAAACCAAAATTTCTACGCTCACGGCGGAAACCTATCCCGATGGGCGGCGCGTGCGCGTGAATATCGAAGTCACGCCGTTTCAAAAAAGACCTTACATTGAAGTCACTTTAACGGATCACGATCAAAACGAAATCGCTTCCACCAGCATTGTCGAGCCGCTCTCGTGGAAATTAGAATTCACCATGCACCTGCGCGGCGAAATTAAAAACCCTTATACATTAAGCGCCAAACTTTATTTCCCAGATGGACCCACGCAAGAGCCGGTCTATCATTCATTTGATATAGAACCGCCTCAGCCCCAAACGGAAGGCTGATTCTATTCAAGCCGCATTTTCCATGCCTTTACATTTTCTAACTACCAAAAAAATCGCTTTCATTTTAACGCTCGGCATTTTACTCTCCGCCTGCGCCCCGCAAGCGCAACCCAGCGAAACCGAAAATGCGCCAGCCGAAGCCACGCTCACGCCCACCGCGCTCCCCATCAAATTCAACGACGCTGAAAATATCATCTTCCTCTCTATGGAAGAAAACGGCTACGCCCATCTCTTTATTGAAAATTTACAAGACCTGCCGCTCACGCGCATCACCGACGGGCAATGGAGCGACATCGCCCCAGCCCTCAGCCCAGACCGCGAGCGCTTGGCTTTCGCCTCCAACCGCAACGGCTTTTGGGATTTATACATCCTCGATCTAAAAAACGGCGCAATAAAACAAGCGACCAACACGCCTGAATATGATTCCGCTCCAACCTGGTCGCCAGACGGTCAATGGCTGGCATTTGAAACCTACGCCAATGAAAATCTTGAAGTCGCCATCGTCTCCATCAACGATTCATCGCAACCGATCATCTTCGTCACTAAAAACTCAGCGGGCGATCATTCGCCCGTTTGGTCGCCGGACGGGCGGCACATCGCCTTTGTCTCTTCGCGGAGCGGCAACAATGACGTTTGGCTGGCAAACCTCGATCTCGCCGGAGACGGGCGCTTTCAAAACCTGAGCAATTCGCCGCGCGCTTCAGAAAGTCACCCAGTTTGGAATTATGACGGCTCTCAACTTTTATGGGCTTCCAGTTCGCAAACCATCGGCTCCAGCGGTTTATACGTTTGGGAAGCCAGCGCGCCCACCCGCGCCGCACATTGGGTTAGCCCGGGAGATTGGGGCGCATGGGACGAATCCGCGCAAAAAATTATCGCTATCACCAACGCGCCAAACCAACAATATTTCACCGCTTACGATAATAAAGGCGCGTTATTATTTCCGCTCACCGCACTAACTGGCAAAGTGCGCGGCTTGGCTTGGGGAGCCGCCAAACTAGCCAATCCTCTGCCGGATACATTTACCAGCGCCGCCGCCCAAACGCCATTGCCATTATGGGCGCCAGCCATCACCCCCGCCGGAGAAGCGCCAGAACAAAGATGGTACGTTGTGCCTTTGCAAAACGTGCAAGCGCCATACCCGCAAATGCACGAACTCGCCGATGAAGCCTTTGTCGCTCTGCGTCAGCGCCTCAGTCAAGCCACCGGCTGGGACGCGCTCGCCAGCTTAGAAAATGCCTTTGTGCCGTTCACTACGCCATTAGAACCGGGGATGCAAGAAGATTGGCTATACACCGGACGCGCCTTTGCCATCAATTCCCTGATGACTAATGCCGGTTGGATGGTCGCCGTGCGCGAAGACCTAAGCTCCGAAACCTATTGGCGGCTCTACATCCGTTGCACTCTGCAAGACGGCTCGCTCGGCGAGCCGCTCCATGATGCGCCATGGAACTTAAATGCGCGTTACGAATTAAACCCGCAAACCTACGAACAAGGCGGGGATTATTCCGCAACCCCGGCGGGTTATTGGGTGGACGTGACGGCTCTCGCCGCCGCTTATAACTGGGAGCGCTTACCGGCGCTTTCCAACTGGCGGACTTTCTACGCCGGCGCACGCTTCACCGAATTTGCCTTGACCAACCATCTGGATTGGTATTCTGCCATGCGCGAGTTATATCCCGCCGACGCATTGATCACGCCAACGCAAGTTTTACCGCCTTCGCTCACCCCCACAAAAACTTATACGCCCACGCCCACGCCGACCGCCACACGCACGCCGCGCGCTACCTACACGGCTTCCAGCACGTATACGCCCGCGCCGCCCACCGGCACGCCAACGTTAACGCCCACCCCGCCGACCATCGTCCCATAAGCGCATGAAATATCTAAAGTTTGTTTTCGTTTTATGCTTAACCGCTTGCACGGCAATGGAGAATTTAAGCGCCAGCCCAACGCCAGTGATTCAGCTTGGGTTGGCAGAGCAGGCTTCAGCGGAGTCTGTGGCGGGCGTCACGCCTTCGCCGGCGCCGTTTCAATTCGTCTTACCTCAGCCCGGCGCAGAACCAATCTCCGGCTGGCGGCCGCCTTTATATTCCATCCCCTGGGCAAAAACATCCAACGATCATTTTTATTTTGCGCGCCCCATCGCCGCGGACCAAGTGAACTGGCCCATTGCGGATTATCGTTATGGCGGCGTGTTCTTTGCCGGCGTGGTTCACACTGGCGTAGATATTGACGCAGATTTAGGCGCGCCAATTATGGCGGCGGCTCCCGGAAAAGTAGTTTGGGTTGGCTGGGGTTTATTTACCGAAACGCCGGGCAATGTGGAAGATCCGTACGGCATTGCCGTTGCGATCGAACATGATTTTGGATATAAAGATCAGCGGCTCTATACGGTGTACGCGCACATGAACGCGACTAACGCCACGCTCAGCCAGCGCGTCGAAACCGGCGATGTGATCGGGTATGTGGGCGCAACTGGCGCAACCACCGGACCACACGTCCATTTTGAAGTGCGGCTTGGCAGGAACTCATTTCAAAATACCTACAACCCAGAACTTTGGCTCGCTCCGCCGCAAGGCTGGGGCGTACTGGCTGGGCATGTGCTGGACGATAAAGGCAAAATTCTGCCGTATGCCGAGGTGCGGTTAATCTCACAGGAAACCAAAGAAAGTTTCGTGGCGAAAACTTACGGAAGCGGCGGCGCGATCAACCCCGATCCCTACTACAATGAAAATGTAGTCATCGGCGATCTGCCTGCCGGAGTTTATAAAATCAATATTGAGTGGGATAAGAAGGTGAAACAAACTTGGGTCACGATTCTGCCGGGTCAGGTCAGCTATTTCACTTTTAGAGGCGCGGAAGGTTTTCAAACCGCCCTGCCTATTTACCCAACGCTGAATTTCGTCCCAGAGGCTTTGCCGTTTACGCCGACATTAATTCCTTGACTTACTGAACATCTGTGCTATACTCTCGCCACACTTACTTTTTATAACCTTTACACAACTATTGGAGAAATAAAAAATGGCTAGAAAATCATCCCGCTCCGCCGAACAACAACCCGCTACCAATCCAAACATTGATTCTGCAAAACGCGCCATGCTCGATAAAGCAGTCGGCGATATTCTCAAAAACTTTGGCGAAGGCGCAATTATGCCGCTCGGCAAAGCGCAAGGTATGGTCACGGAAGTTTTCCCAACCGGCTCACTCTCGCTGGATATTGCGCTAGGCGTAGGCGGCGTGCCGCGCGGGCGCATCATGGAAATTTACGGACCAGAATCTTCCGGTAAGACTACGCTGTGTCAGCATATTGTGGCTGAAGCCCAAAAAATGGGCGGAACTGCCGCGTTTATTGATATGGAACACGCGCTTGACCCAGTCTATGCGGCGCGCGTAGGCGTGGATATTGACAACTTACTCGTCTCTCAGCCAGATACCGGCGAACAAGCGCTTGAAATCGTCGAAACCCTCGTGCGCTCCGGCGCAGTGGATGTGGTCGTCGTCGACTCAGTCGCCGCGCTCGTGCCGCGCTCTGAAATCGAAGGCGACATGGGCGACGCCACGATGGGCGTGCAAGCCCGCCTCATGTCCCAAGCTTTGCGTAAGTTAAGCGGCGCGATCAACCAAACCAAAACCGCAGTCATCTTCACCAACCAACTGCGCCAAAAAATCGGCGTGATGTTCGGCAACCCAGAAACCACCACCGGCGGTCAGGCGCTCAAATTCTACGCCTCCATCCGCCTCGATGTGCGCCGCATCCAATCCATCAAAGTTGGCGAAGAAGTCATCGGCAATCGCACGCGCGTCAAAGTCGTCAAAAACAAAGTCGCCCCGCCCTTCCGCACCGCCGAGTTCGACATCATGTTCAACGAAGGCATTTCCAAAGCTGGCGATGTGCTCGATTTAGCAACTAAGTTTGAAGTCGTCACGAAGCGCGGCGCATTCTTCTCCTATGGCGATATCCGCATTGGTCAAGGGCGCGAAAACGCAAAAGAATACTTGCGCGCCAATCCCGATCTGATGAGCGAAATTGAAGGCGTCATCCGCCAAAAATCGCTGACTGGCGAAATTGCCATGCCGCTCGATTTGGGCGGCGAAGCCGCGGCAGGCGGGGAAGACTCTGGCGCAAGCGAAGAAGAAGCGTAAAATATATGGACACGGCAACGTGTCCATTTTTATTATGATGATCAAGCCGCCCCTTTCTCTTAACCACAGCCTGATTCTGCTCACAATCATATTCTGCGCTTCGGCATGTGCGCCTCAAGCCACCTCCACGCCGTTCCGCCCGCCCACACAACCGCCGCCTACTTTGCCGCCGTCAACCGCCACGCCCATCCCAGAATTATTCACGCTCACCCCCACCCCCACGCTGACTTTCACGCCTGCCGGTCCCTGCACGAACAATTTATCTTTTCTGAACGATGTCACCGTCCCAGACGGGACTTCCGTTACGCCGAACGCTTCGATCAATAAGCAATGGCTGGTTCAAAATAGCGGCTCATGCGATTGGGACGCAACCTATCGCCTAAAATGGATTGGCGGCGACCCGTTGAACGCAAACGTTGAACAGCCGCTTTACCCAGCCCGCGCCGGAACGCAAGCTACTCTGCAAATCATCTTCACTGCGCCTGCCGAACTCGGCGCATACGAATCTGCGTGGCAAGCCGTTGACTCAAACGGCAATGTCTTTGGAGATTTGGTCTATATCAAAATTGAAGTCAATACTCCATAACCGATTTCGACTGAACTCTCTAACGCCAAAATTCAAATTCTAATTTTCTAACAAAACTCTTATCGCTCAAAGCCTACAAACCCCTTAAAATTTGAAATATCCAATAGCCCTATCTTTTAGGAGGAAAGCATGACTGATTCAACACAACAATTTACATTCAAAGCGGAAACCAAGCAGTTACTTAACATTTTGATTCACTCGCTATACAAAGACCGCGAAGTGTTTCTGCGGGAATTGCTCTCCAACGCGAGCGATGCGCTCAATCGCTTACGCTTTGAGATGGTCACCAACCGAGACGTGTTAGACGCAAACGCCGAATTGAAAATTCAAATCACAGCGGATAAAGACGCTGGAACGCTGGTAATTCAAGATACAGGCATCGGCATGACCCGCGAAGAAGCGATTGAAAATTTAGGGACCATCGCGCAATCCGGCGCGCGGAAATTCATCGAAGCCGCCCAAACTCAAAACGCCGATATTTCCAAAGTGATCGGTCAATTTGGCGTTGGGTTTTATTCGATCTTTATGGTTGCGGAATCGGTGCGCGTGACTTCGCGTTCTTTCAGAAAGGACGCGGAGGCGGTCGGTTGGTTTGCCACAGGCGAGGATAGTTATCAGGTGGGCCGAGCAGAAATGAGCGAGAGAGGGACGCGCATTGAAATCAAACTCAAAGAAGATGCGGCAGAATTTACCGAAGAATATCGCCTCAAAAATATCATCCACAAACACTCAGATTACATCGGCTTTCCCATCTATATCGGCGAAAGTCAAGAAGCGGTCAATAAACAAAGTTCATTGTGGCGTACTGCCAAACAAGAAATTAGCGCGGAACAATATAAGGAATTTTATCGTCAGACCACGCTGGATTTTGAAGACCCATTGCTTCACATCCACCTCTCGACGGATGCGCCGGTGCAGTTGTATGCGTTGTTATATATTCCGAGTAAAGCTGAACGCGGCGTTTTTTCTTTGAGAAAAGACGATGGGCTGAAGCTATACACGCGCAATATTTTGATTGACGAATATAACAAAGATTTACTGCCTGAGTATCTACGCTTTGTTCAAGGCGTAGTGGATTCAGAAGATTTGCCGCTCAACGTCTCACGCGAGACTGTGCAAGCCAGCGGTTTGATGCCTAAACTGAAAAAAGTTCTCACTAATCAAGTTCTTCGTGAATTGGAAAATCTCGCTAAACAAAATATGGAAAGCTATCAAATCTTTTGGCGGGAATTCGGCGCGTATTTGAAGCAAGGCATTGCCGCCAATCCCGCCGAGGCGGAAGCGTTGCAACCGCTTTTGCGCTTCAAGACCAATCTAAATCCCGAAAATTGGTCTTCGCTCGCGGATTATGCCGCGCGTATGCCCGCCGAACAAAATGAAATTTATTACATTGTCGGCGAAGACCCTAAATCTATTTTACGAAGCCCGCACTTGGATTACTTTCAATCGCAAGGCACGGAAGTGTTACTGCTCACCGAGCCAATGGACGCTTTCATGCTAATGGGTTTGCACAAGTACAAAGAATATGACCTGAAAAATGTAGCCCAAGCGGAAGTAGCGACTCCGCAAACGCCGCAGAATCAGCCCGAAGCCGAGAAAATCCCAGATGCAGATTTCAACGCTTTGCTCGAACGCTTTCGGCAAGTCCTTGGGGAAAAAGTGACCGACGTGCGCGCCAGCCAACGGCTGTATCAATCCGTAGCGCGTTTGGCAGACGCAGATGCAAACGCCAACCCGGAGTTGCAACGCGTTTATAAATATTTGGGCAAAGAATACGAAATTCCAAAAAAGATTCTGGAGCTAAACCCCGCTCACCCCATTTTGAAGAATCTGCTTAGGCAAGCGGACGGCTCAGATTTACAAAGTATCGTCATTGAGCAGATCTATGAAAATGCTTTATTGGTGGAAGGCTTACATCCCGACCCATCCAGCATAGCGGCGCGGGTGCAACAGATCATTGAGGCGGCGTTGAAATAACGCATACATGCAAAACCCGCCTGCAAAACTCAATCAATTAACTTTTACCCGCTTTCTAGCCGCGCTTGCAGTTGTATTTTTTCATAGCGGAGGAGATTTTGGGTTCTTCAAAATTCCCGCCATCTTCACCGCCGGATTGGCGGCGGTTAGTTATTTTTATGTTTTATCGGGATTCGTAATGGCTTACGCCTATTATCGCCCGGAGCGTAAACTCAACTTGTTGAACTATGGTCTTGCCCGCTTTGCAAGAATCTATCCAATTTATATTTTTGCGTTCATCGTTACCTGCTTCTACTATATCAACGTCATCCCCAAGACCCGTTTCAAGGAATTCGCCGCCAATTTATTTTTATATCAGGCTTGGATTCCAAAATATTCAACTTCTTACAACATCACCGCTTGGTCGTTATCAGTTGAGGTGTTTTTCTACGCGCTCGTCCCCATTTTGATCTGGGTTGTCGCGCGCCAGCCGGTCCGCAGGTTGATTTGGCTTTCTGTAGGTTTTTGGGCGCTCAGTCAATTGATTCATTCCAGCTTAATTGTTCAATTCTCGTCCTCGCTCACCCCTCAATTTTTAGGCTACTTTCCGATCTTTCACCTAAACGCATTTTTACTCGGCTTCGTCGGCGGGATTTGGCATCTGCATCAGCCTGCGCCAATCGCGCGTTCTACCTCGCTCAACATAGCCCTGCTGATACTTGCGACAAGCGCAACGCTTTTCGCCCTTTACAGTAATCTTCACTACGGATTCGGCGCCACTTTCTCCCTAAACGTAGGTTTGCTTGCGCCATTGTTTTTAATCGTCATCCTGACGCTCGCATCAGATTCATCTTTTATATCCAAATTCTTCAGCCACCCCCGCTTAATCCTATTAGGAGACGCCAGCTACGCGCTGTACATTTTACATGTCCCTCTGCGCTGGTGGTTGGAGTATCTCTTCAGTTATTTTTCGATCTCTTTGGCGCCAGAAATTTTTCTATCCATTTATCTATCAAGCGTACTCATCGTCTGCGTCTTGATCTATAAATATGTGGAAGCGCCAGCGAAAGATTGGATACGAAACAATCCGGGTAAATTCTTATACTTTCTTCTAGACGTTATTTTGATTGCCGCAATGCTAAAGCTCGCTTTTATCATCAGGCTGGGCTTTCATGCTGGCGGGTTTGCTCTCACGCAAAGGTTCGTCATTTTTTTCGGCTCAGTGATTTTCCCGACTCTTTTACTAATATTAAAATTTTACAGAGCCTGTTCATGGCGTAAATTAGCGCTGGCGCTTTTCACAGGCGCGATTCTCTTATTCGGCCTTGCTTATTATGCCTGGCAAAAAGGCTGGGTAGAGGGATTTCCGCGCCCTATTTTGGGAGCGGCGCCCTTCTATATTTTTCTATCAATTTATCTTTCGCGTTTCATAATAAAGGTTTTGAACGCAAAACGATTTTTGCAAAGTAAATCAACCTAAAAGCTTTCCGCCACATATTCGCCCCAAACTGCGCGGAGGGCGTTGCAAATTTCGCCGAGGGTTAGATCGTTTTCCACGCATTCGATGAAGAGCGGCATAAGATTTTGCGAACCTTTGGCGGCGGCGGTCAGTTTTGCGAGCAAAGCGCTTGTGTTGTTTGGGTCGCGCTTCTCGCGCAGTTGCTTCAAGCGTTCCTTTTGACCAATCTCAATCGCTGGGTCCACTTTGAGGCGCTCCAGCGTAATCGCTTCGTCCACTTGAAATTGATTCACGCCGACGACAATTTGTTCTTTGCGTTCAATCGCTTGTTGCGCCGCGTATGCCGCGTTTTGAATTTCGTTTTGCATGAAACCGCGTTCAATGGCAATGGTCGCGCCGCCCATTTCTTCAATTTGAGCGATGTATTTTTCCGCGGCAGTTTCAATTTGATCGGTCAACTGTTCGATGAAATAAGCGCCAGCCAGCGGATCAACCGAATCGGCGGCGCCAGATTCGTAGGCGATGATCTGTTGCGTCCGCAATGCCACGCGGACGGATTTCTCAGTCGGAAGCCAGAGGGCTTCATCCATTGAATTGGTATGTAAAGATTGCGTGCCGCCCAAAACTGCCGCCAGCGCTTGGATCGTCACGCGCGCCACGTTGTTTTCAGGTTGTTGCGCGGTGAGCGTCGAACCGGCAGTTTGCGTGTGAAAGCGTAATTGCCAAGCGCTTGGTTTTTGAGCCTTGAATCTTTCGCGCATAATTTTCGCCCACAGCCGGCGCGCGGCGCGGAACTTTGCGACTTCTTCCAGAAAATTATTATGCGCGTTGAAGAAGAATGAAATTTGCGGCGCGAAATCGTCTATGGCTAAACCGGCTTTCAAGGCGGCTTCTACATAGGCGATGCCATTTGCCAGCGTGAAAGCCACTTCTTGGACGGAAGTTGAGCCAGCCTCGCGGATGTGATAACCAGAGACAGAGATCGTATTCCAGTTGGGGACTTCCTGCGCGCAGAATTGGAAGATGTCCGTGATCAGGCGCATGGAAGGTTCGGGCGGGAAGATGTACGTGCCGCGCGCGACATATTCTTTGAGAATATCGTTTTGAATCGTACCGCGTAGCTGATTCATTGCCACGCCTTGTTTCTTCGCCACTGCAATATACATCGCCAATAAAACGCCCGCCGGAGCGTTGATTGTCATGGACGTGGAAACTTTATCCAACGGAATTTGCTCGAGGAGTTGCGCCATATCGTGAATGGATGAAATCGAAACGCCCACTTTGCCCACTTCCCCAGCCGCAATTGGGTCGTCCGCATCGTAGCCGATCTGTGTCGGTAAATCAAAAGCGACGCTTAATCCCGTTTGCCCTTGCGCCAATAAATAGCGATAACGCTTATTCGATTCTTCAGCCGTGGAAAATCCGGCGTATTGCCGCATGGTCCAAAAGCGCGAACGATACATGGTAGGCTGAACGCCGCGCGTGAAGGGATATTCGCCCGGGAAGCCTAAGCGCTCTTCGTAAGCCGCATCCGCTTGGAGCGGGAGCGCGAGGCGCGGCACTTCGATCCCCGAGGTAAATTCAAATTTTTCTTTGCGTTCCTTGAATTTATCCAAAGATTTTTTGAGCGTGTTAGCTTGCCATTTTTTATATTGTTCAGCGAGAGACATAAAGCGCCCTTTCTTATCCAAGTATACAACCAGCCGCCAAACAGCAGTATGAGAAATAACACCAAATTGCGCGAAAGATGTCATTGGATTTTATGTGTTAAACTTATGCAATCCCGAGAAATTCAAGGAAAGTTTTATGGAAATCTGTTACCTGATTGCATTCCCGGATGCAAATGATGCGCCGCATACCATCGGCGAAAAACTCATTAAGGACGCTCCCTATTTTCAAGCCACAGAAATTGACGTAGCTCCGCTGGGCGAAGAAACTGTGATTATTGAAAGCCATGCCGTCAATGTGACGCGCCGCTCTTACGATAAGCGGGTACAACTACTCGAATGCCGCTTCATTCTGAAAGACCCGTTCGCGGTTTCCGTTTTACAAGAGCGCGCCCGCATCGAAAGCGCTTTGAAGAGTCGTTACATTCCAGAAGTTTACCGCGAGAACGGCATGTATGAAGAATATATCATCCTACTCGTTCAGGGAATCAAGACCGCGCCGGATCAGTGGATTGACAAACACGCCTTCGCGCTGGCAAAATTCATCCGCTCGCAACGCGAAGTTTTCGATAAAAACGAAGTGGCTGAAATTCTCAGTTCGCGCACGCGTTATTCCGCTAAAGATTTAACGCTGGTAGATTGGGAAGGCGCGGTCATCATTGCGCCGGATTCGGATTTTCAATCCGAAATTACGCTCTTCAAAATTGGCAATTATCAACTCTTGCGCTATCGGATGTTGGATCAAACTATTGAAGAGATGTTGGATAAACTCCACGCCGCATTCTTCAAGAATAAAAAGCGCTTCCGCCCCACGCGCGGAATTTTGCGCCAAATCGCCGAACATCGTCTGGAAGTGATGATGGATTTTGAACGCGCCGAGCAATATATGCTCCTCATCGGCGATTGGTACACCGCCAAACTTTACGAAGTCATCCAAAGCGAACTGTATCTCGCGGATTGGAAGCAGAGCGTCCGCTCCAAATTAGATAATCTTGAAAACATCGTCAGCACAATCAAAGAGAACTTCAGCATTTCATGGGAAAATTTTCTCGACCAGGTGCAAATGTATCTATGGTTACTGATGCTCCTCGGCTATCTCTACTTATATTTTGTAGACGCCGGCTGGATCGCAAAGCCATAAGTTTTCGTTTAATTTCAAATCTGAAAACCGGCGACCCAAAAGGGCATGATACACTCACTAAGGAAATAAAAAATAAGGAGACCTTAGATGAATCGTCTAAAAATTTTGCTCGCCGCGTTCGCTTTATTTTTCTCCGTGTTGGCATGCCAAACCTTCGCCGATGACGAAACCGCCGAAGAAGAATGGACTACCGTCACTGAAGCTCCAGCCACGGAAGCGCCGGCGACAGAAGCGCCAGCCAGCGAAGACTCATTAGTCTGCCCGGCGTTGATCAATCAAGTGATGGAGTTAGCCTCCGGCACAGGCGAAGAAGCGGAAACCGTCCCAACTAAATTTGACGAAGAGGTTACGCTCGTCACTTACACGGTCAACGGCGATGAAATCTCCGATCCAAAACTGGAAAGCGTCTCTGCAGACCTTGAAGCGCTCCAAGCGGATGAAGCGGCGCAAAAACAAGTTTGGGAATACTACGCGGCCATCATCCCCGCCGACTATAGAACTTCGATTGTTGAATACTCCATCTTCACCGACGGCATGTACAATACGCTGGCTTCCGTCGTCCAGACTCAAAACGACCCGGAAAAATGGGCTCTGCAAATAGACCTTGCAGACTCAAACAATTACTACATATTAACCCCCACCCTCCTTCACGAGTTCGCGCACTTACTTTCTTTGGGGTCAAACCAGATCCCGCCCAGTTTGGCTGTTTTCAACAATCCCGAAGATAACGACATCTATCTCAAAGAACTTTCCGCCTGCCCAAATTATTTCGCCACCGAAGGCTGCGCCAAACCCGATTCGTACATCAACGCCTTCTACAATCAATTCTGGGCAGACCTGCATGATGAGTGGAGCGCCATCAACCGCGAAGAAGACCCCAATAAACGTCAGGAACAACTCGACGCTTTTTACACAAAATATGAAGATCACTTCATCTCCTCCTACGCCGCCACCAGCCCCGAAGAAGATTTAGCCGAATCCTGGTCCGTTTTCATCATCAACACCAAAGCCGAAGGCGATTCCATCATGGAACAAAAGAATCGCTTCTTCTATAATTATCCAGAATTGGTTGAACTACGCTCCAAAATCCTGAACAACATTTGCACAGCGCTCCCAGAATACGAAAAATGAATCTAGCCAAACTTCCCATTCTCGAATCCTATTGGGTTCAACCCAAGCGCTTCCTCGCCGGAGAATACCCGGGCGCGCGCGAAACTGAAACCGCGCGCCGCCGCATAGACGCCTTCCTCGAAGCGGGAATCAACGCCTTCTTCGATCTCACCCAGCCGCACGAGCATGTGCCTTACGAGGGCATCTTGAAAGAACAAGCCCGCGCCTACGAAGTGGACGCGCAATACCAGCGTTTTTCAATCCCAGACCATCGCGTGCCTTCCGCCGCCACCATGCAAACCATCCTCAACGCCATGGACGAAGCGCTAAACAATGGGCGCAATATTTACGTCCATTGTTGGGGCGGCATTGGGCGCGCCGGTATCACAGTGGCATGTCACCTTGTGCGGCAGGGTCTGAGCAATGAACAGGCGTTAGAACGTCTCAACCAACTCTACAAAACCAGACCCGCCAACCCGTACTATCCGCGCTCGCCAGAAACCCAAGAACAAATAGATTTTGTGATGAACTGGCGCGAAATTCCTCAGGCGACACATCCCAGCCAACAAACCTTTTGCGAAGGATAAATTTCCGCTTCTTACTTAACTTTTGCCTGTCCGCCCGCCCAAGCTTCTGCCCAGCCTGAGCAAACAGAACCCTGCCCCAGCGGAGTTAGAAGCGCCGTCAAATTAATCAAACTTAAGTGCAAGGTAGGCGGTCAAAAAACGGAAGTATAATTTTATCCAGCAATTGGAGGCTTTTTTTCATTGGAAACTTATCAACACGAAGAGCCAGCGCAAACGACGCCGCAACCCGCCGCAGAAGAAGAAATTCACTGGAAGCGCTTCCTCCTCGACTTAGCGCAAACGCTGGGCTTGGCGATTATTCTGTTTATCGGCATCAATCTCATTTCGGCGCGCGTGCGCGTGGATGGAACCAGCATGGTTCCCACTCTGCAAGACGGCGAGTTTGTGCTGGTTAGCAAATTATCGTATCGCTTCAGCGAGATCGCGCGCGGCGATATTATCGTCTTTCATTTTCCGCGCAACCCTGACGAAGATTTGATCAAACGCATCATTGGGTTGCCCGGCGATCGCGTAAAAATCCAAAACAATCAGGTCTTTGTCAACGACGTTCAACTAAACGAGCCGTATATTGCCGAAGAGCCAGGCTACGCGGGAGCATGGCAAGTGGAACCGCAAACGCTATTTGTTTTGGGCGATAATCGTAATAACTCTTCCGATTCGCATTCCTGGGGCTTGCTCCCCATTGAAAAAATAGTCGGCAAAGCCGTGCTAATTTATTGGCCCCCGCGTTTTTGGAAGATGATCGAGCACACTGATGTTTTTGCTGACCCCTAAGAGATTAAGATGAGCGCTGACGAAAACCTTTCAAACGTTGCTTCATATCCCTGCCCCGAATGTATAGTGGGCGTGATGCGCCCGCGAACGATCACCTATTTCACTTGGCTGGGGCAGGAACTGATCACCGTGCCGAATTTTCCGGCTTGGGTTTGCGATCTGTGCGGTAAACGCGAATATGACAATCAAGCCATTGCTTGGCTCAAGATGTTGCTGAATCCAAATACGGGCAAGCCTACGCCGCATAAACATCCAGCCAACTTACGCGCCAATTCGCGGCTTAACCCTCACCCCCCTCTCACCCCCGACTCTTAGGAGCTTTATTATGGCGATGGATACCTCCCCACGAACCTTTCGTTTTCTCTCTTCGGACGTTCTCACCTCAGGATACCGAATCGTGGGCAAGGTGATGGCGACCAGCCACGGCGTGATGGGTATGCTCAACGACAGTACGCATTCTTCCATAGATATCAATGACGCGCGCATGGCGCGTTTACACATGCCGACAAAATTGGTGGATCACTTTGAACTAGTGCGTATGATGAAAAAACAAGTTCACGCCCTATGCTTAAATCGGCGCGAGGATTTAGGTCCGCAGGCGCTTGTGCGCGGCGGCTATACCAAAACTATGGAATATCCGATTCGCGTCGCTACGCAAATGTTTGAGATAGAAGGCGTGATGGAATTGCCCGGGCGCTTCGATTTCACCGCCATGATGGCGGAAGGTTCGCGGGAATTCATCCCCATTTTCAACGCTACCGTCACCGCCATTTTGATACCCAACTTCCGCGTGGAAAGCTCGGCTTTGCTGGTCAACCGCTCAAAAATAGATTTAGTCGCTTTATTAAATCAAAGGGTTAAACCGGAAAATTAATCCCTCAAACTGCTTGACTGCCAAAGGGTGGGATGATACAATCCGCCCGCTCAAAAAATAGAGCCTCTGCCCCCATCGTCTAGTGGACTAGGACGCGGCCCTTTCAAGGCCACGACCGGGGTTCGAATCCCCGTGGGGGCACCTGCAAAAAAGCCGATGCATAATCGGCTTTTTGATTCCTTGCTTAGGCTTGAGAATTTTCACCGCAACTTTCATTATTTTTTTTTCGTAAGCCATAGTAGATTTAACATCTCTTTTCAAGGAGTAAGGATGACTCTCAAAAGATGGCTATACAAAGGTAACCGCCCAAACTGGATTGCAAAATTCATTAATCACGGCTATGCAGCGCTTCATTCAGCCGGGCTTTTTCCAAACTACATGGTCACGCTGGAAGTGATCGGCAGGCAATCACAAAAAGCAATTCGCTTTCCGCTGGCTATGGTCACGGTGAATAGAGAGCGGTATCTCGTCTCCATGCTGGGAAAGGACGCCAATTGGGTATTAAATCTTAAAGCCAACGAAGGTAAAGCGCGCTTGATTCACGGCATTCAAGAGGAAGTAATTCTGGAAGAAGTAAATATTGCGGAGCGCGCGCCCATCATCAAAGCCTATTTGCAAATTGCGCCGGGCGCCAGACCGCACATTCCGATAAATAAAAACGCCCCGCTGGAAGAGTTTGAAAAGATTTCGGCTGAATATCCGGTATTCAGGGTGAAGCTAAGCGTCAAATAGTCGCTTAGCTGATTTTTTTCGGGTGATATGGGAGAAATAGTAAAAAGCCCAGGGCGATAATCCCCTGCCCAATGAGTACGCCGGTCGCCTGCCAGGGACCAAAATACGGCGTTTGCGGAAAAGACTGCGAACCCATGCCGAAAATATCTGCCAAGCCGGTGAAGACGGTCACGACATAACCAGTCGCCGCGAGGCGTGTGCCAAGTTCCGAAATAATCGTACGCTCATAGCCCCACCACAGCGTTGAAAGCCCAATGTAGCCGCCCAGGCAAAGCATAGCCAGCCCAGCGAGGAAGACTAGAATTTGAACAAACCCGACGACGGGGCTTCGATCCCAGCCGAACCAATCCGGTTTAGCGCCAACGGCAAAAAGGATGAAGCCAATCGCGCTGAGAGCCAAGCCAATGCGAATGCGCGGCGTGGCCGCATCGTCAAACGGCGTGGTTGGAGTTGGAGCGCTAGCAGGAAGGTTGGAAGTCATTATTTGGGCAAATCTCTTTTTAGGCGGGCAAGCCAGTTACCGCCCAAGATATTAGTCGCTTCTGCGTCTGAATATCCGCGGGCTTGCAATAAGGATACCAGATTTTGCAGATCGGCAATGGTGTCAATTTCCGGCGGGACGTGCTGACGCCCAAACCCGCCGTCAAAATCCGAGCCAATTCCGGCATGAAGCGAATCGCCTGCCAATTGACAAATATGATCGAGGTGATCCGCAACCACGCTCAATGGAACTTCTTCACGCCGGCTGTTTTTCTTGAAGTTCCAACCAACCTTGAGATATGAATTAAACGGGACAACTCCCACGACCCCGTCGCGTTCAATAATGCCTTCAATGATGCGGTCTGAGAAGTGCCGATTTGTATTTGCATTAGGCATAAGCGCGAGACAGTTACCATGCGTCCCGACAATAGGTCCCTGATAAAGGTCTAAGGCTTCGATTGCGGCTTGCTCGTCCATGTGACTCAAATCCAGCGTGAAGTTATATTCCGCCATCGCGGAGAGCAGTTTTTTGCCGTCACTGGTCAAGGGACCCGGCTCACGCCAACCGCCGCAATAGCGCGTGCCAACCCAGGCGGGTCCAATCAGCCGCACGCCAAGCTCGTACCATTCTTCTAATTCGGCGGGATGACGGATTGCCTCGGCGCCTTCCATCAGTACGACCATGCCAAGCGGATGACTGCTCTTGCTTGAATCCTGCCAATCGTCGAGGAGCAGGCTCAGGTCGGCGTTGGAGGCGATGAGTCTAAATTTATCCGGTGTGGAGTCAGTCATACGGTGGTACAGCGTCAATTGTTCGCGATACAGTTGATGGGCTTCGTCAAAGTTTTTATAAATTTGCGTTTCCAACTCGGAGGTTTTGAAGCGAAGCGGCGCGGCGAATAACGTGGAAAATACCAGCGCGACTCGCCCCCGTTGATAATCGGGCAAGCCGAGCAGGGTTTCGCCGTTTTCTTGCACAGTCTGCGAGTTAACTTCGAGGGCGCGGGTTTCAGCGGCGGCGCGGGTGTAATCGCGCCCATAAGTGAGCATGTTCCAAGCTAAATCTGCGTGCGCGTCTATGATTAGTTTCATATTTATCAAAAAACGCACCTTGCGGTGCGTTCTCATTGTTTGTTATTGCTCGTCCGCTTCGTTGAACTCTTGCGTAAGCAGTTTGAAATCTTTATCTGCAAATGCGGCGGAGTCGACTTTACGCAAGCTCAGCCCAACGCGATGTTGTTCAGAATCAATGCGGATGACGCGCAAGGTTTTGACGTCGCCCTCGTGCAGGACTTCCTTAGGATGTTCGACGCGGTTCTCGCTCAACTCAGAGATGTGGATCAAACCTTCGATATCGCCTTCGAGGCGAGCAAACGCGCCGAATTTGGTCAAGCGGGTGATCACGCCTTCCACTAACTGACCGACGCTGAATTTCTCAACGCGCGTCTTCCACGGGTCGTCTTGCAAAGCGCGGATGGAGAGGCCAATGCGCTTCTTTTCGCGATCTACGTTGATGACTTTGACTTGAATTTCTTGACCAACTTCCAGAATTTCTTTCGGGTGTTGAATGCGATCCCAAGAGAGTTCGGAGAGGTGAACAAGCCCGTCTGCGCCGTTAATGTTGACGAACGCGCCAAAATCAGCCAAACTGGTGACGCGCCCGGTATAGACCTTGCCTTCTTCCAATTCGCTGATGACGCGGTCTTTCATTGAAGAACGCGATTCGGTATTGGCGGCGCGCTCTGAGAGGATCAGGCGGCGGCGTTCGCGGTCTACTTCAATGATACGCACCGAAATAGGCTGACCGATCATTTTTTGCCAACGTTGTTCTGGAGTATCGCCAGTGGATTGAGCGCGGCGGGTCTGACTAAACTGGGAGGATGGCACAAAGCCGCGCAAACTGCCTACGCTGACGATGATGCCGCCTTTATTGAAGCCGACCACTTTGCTGTCAATTACGGTTTCATCAGAAACCATCTTCTCGACATTTTCCCAAGAGGTTTGCTCTTGAGCGCGCTTGAAGGACAGCACAACGTTCCCGTTTTCATCTTCTGGACGAATGACAAAGACGCTGACTTCCTGCCCGACCTTTAGCGCGGCGCGTTCTTCTTCCGTGAGTTGTTCCAACTCGCGGCTGTTAATTACGCCCTCAGATTTTGCGCCAATGCTCACAAGAATTTGGCTTTGCCCGATGCTTGCGATCATCCCCTTGCGTATCTCGCCAGCTTGCGGCAGTTCCACGCTTAAAGATTCAGATTCAAGCAATGACTCCATTGTTTGATGATTGTTCGGTTGTTCTCCTTGCACATTGGCGGCCCCTTCATTTTGATCCATCACTCGCGACTCCATTTATAAAGAATAGGTCGGATTATACAAGCGAAAGGATAAGTTGACAACCCTTTCCTCAACGGATTTATACATTTAAACGCAAGTAACTCAAAGTGGCGTTATAATCACGGGCTGGAGTTTAGATTCAATGCCTGCTATTTTTCCCTTTACCGCCATCGTTGGTCAAGAGCGCATGAAACGCGCCCTCATTCTCAACGCCGTAGATACAAGAATCGGCGGCGTATTAATTCGCGGCGAACGCGGCACTGCCAAGTCCACCGCTTCCCGTTCGCTCGCCGCATTATTGCCGCAAGTCAAAGTGGTGCAAGATTGCCGCTTTGGATGCGACCCGGATAAGCCCGCAACTTGGTGCACGGAATGTAAAGAACGCCATGCCGCTAATAAAAAATTACCAATTGCGGAACGCGCCACGCCTTTCGTGAACCTGCCGGTTTCCGCAACTGAAGACCGCGTAGTCGGCACTTTGGATATTGAAAAAGCCATCCAAAAAGGCGAACGTCATTACGAGCCGGGCGTGCTGGCTTCCGCAAATCGCGGTTTGTTATACATTGATGAAGTCAACTTACTTGACGATCATGTGGTGGATATTCTGCTCGACTCAGCCGCCATGGGCGTGAACACGGTCGAGCGCGAAGGCATTTCCTTCGCTCATCCGGCGCGCTTCATTCTCGTCGGGACGATGAATCCTGAAGAGGGAGATTTACGCCCCCAATTATTGGATCGCTTCGCGCTCTCCGTAGAGATTGTCGGCATTCGCGAGGCGCGCGAGCGCGTCACCATCATGGAAAGAAACTTATCCTACGAAAAAGACGCTGACGCTTTCCGCGAGCATTGGATGCCCAAAGAAAAAGAACTCTCCGAGAAAATTGCCCGCGCCCGCGAGTTGGTAGATCAAGTGACGCATACCAGCCGAGACCTGCTCTCGATAGCGGCGCTGACCGCTTCGCTAAACGTTGACGGTCACCGCGCAGATTTAGTCATCCTAAAAGCGGCGCGCGCGCAAGCGGCGTTTGAGGGGCGCACTAAAATCAACGATCACGATATTGCGCTTGCCGCCGAGTTGGCGCTTCCCCACCGTATCAAACGCACGCCTTTCCAGCAAGCGGAAATGACCACCGAGCAATTGCAAGAACGCATTGAGCAATTGGCGGGGCAATCTGCCTCCAGCGAGGCGGAAGAAGAAACTCCTTCCGATGAAAGCAAGCAGGAAAGCGAAGCGCAGGAAAAAAAAACTTAAAGTTAGATGATGAAACGCAGGAAGGTCCGCAACAGGGACAACCCGAACCCATGCCGCAAGACGTCTTTGCAAACACCAGTTCAAATTGGTGGGAAGGCGGGCAAAAGGTTAAACCCGGCGAGACCTTCCAACCGCGCAAATTAAATACCCCGCTCGATAAATTAACCAGAAAACAAGCCGGGCGCCGCTCGTTGACCAAAACCGAGCGCAAGCACGGGCGTTACATCAAAGCCGTTCCGGCTGGCGATAACCTAACCGACATCGCTTTTGACGCGACCATTCGCGCGGCGGCTCCTTATCAAAAACGCCGAATTGAAGAAAGAAAAAAATTAGCCTTCGCCATCAAAAAAAGCGACTTGCAACGCAAGGTGCGCGTGAAGCGGGTTTCTAATTTAGTTTTATTTTTAGTGGATGCTTCTTGGTCTATGGCGGTGGCAGAGCGCATGAACGCCACCAAAGGCGCGATCCTCTCTTTGCTGACCGATGCTTATCAACGCCGCGACCGCGTCGGGTTGATCGTCTTTCAGAAAGATCGCGCCACCTTGGTTTTACCGCCCACCAATTCCGTGCAACTCGCGCAACGCGCCCTCATGGATATTCCCGTCGGCGGGAAGACGCCCCTTTCCGCCGGTTTATTTATGGCAATAGATGTGTTGAAGCACGAGAAGCATATTCACCCGGACGTAGAGCCGTTGCTCATGGTGATGACTGACGGCGCGGGCAACGTCTCATTGGGGACTATGCCGCCACAAGAAGAATCCTTCAAATTTGCCGAAATGATCGCCTTGGATAAAATCCGCTCGGTGGTGATCAACATGGAACACGCCGCTTTCGATCAGGGGCTCGCGCAACAATTAGCCGATCATCTCGAAGCGCCGTGTTATGCGCTGAGCGAACTCAAAGCCGAGAATTTGTATCACGCCGTGAAAGATGAAATGGCGAAGCCGGCGAAGAAGTAATTTCAAATAAAACTCCGAAGCCGAAGCTTCGGAGTTTTTGATTACGAATCAAACCCCAACCCCAAAGCGTCTAACGTCTTCAGCCACAAATTTCTCTTGCCTTTATTTTCGTCCGCCTTGCTGAGCGACCATCTGGTGAAATTGATAATTGGCGAGCGGAACGGTTCGGGCGGGAATGGGAACGGTTTCGATTTCACCATTTGCAATCTTGTGCGTTCGGTTTGTTCGCCGCTCAATAAATCTAACATCACGTTTGCGCCAAAGCGTGAGGCGCCAACGCCCAAGCCGGTATAACCCAATGAATAAACGACTTTGCCGCGCATAGCTTTGCCCCAAAAAGCGGTATAACGCGAACAGGTGTCAATTACGCCGCCCCACGCATGGGTGAAGCGCAAGCCTGTCAGTTGGGGAAATGTTTGGAAGAAGTGCTCCGCTAAAAGTCCGAAGGTGGCGGGTCTATTTTCCAAGTCCGGTGAAATTTGATTATTCCGATAATAGATCGCGTCGTAGCCGCCCCATAAAATTCGACCGTCTTGTGTGGTGCGATAATAATGAAATTGATTGCCGTTATCGCTAATGCCTTCGCGCCCTTGCCAGCCAATTGCCGCGCGTTGCGATTTCGATAACGGCTCGCTCATCAGTACATAATCATAAACCGGCACGATGTAAAACGAAAGCTGTTTCAATAACGGCGCAAACGCATTTGTCGCCAAGGCAATTTTTTTGGATTCGATTTCGCCATGCGGAGTTTTGACAATAACCGACTCGCGCTTCTCTGCCAACGCCGATACTTGCGTGCCCTCAAACAAGCGGACGCCAACTTCCAGGCAGGCTCTGCGCAAGCCCCAAGCCAAACGCGCCGGGTTGACCAAGGCGGTATCCAATTCGTGAATACCCGCCAAATAGCTGGGCGAATTCACCCTAGCTTGCATTTCTTTTTGATCTAAAAATTTTGCGCGAATGCCATACGGCGCAACCTGTTGTGCCTCTTCATAAAGTTCTTCCACTTGATACGATTCATTAGCGATATTGATTTCGCCTGAGCGAATATAATCGCAATCAATATTGAACTGTTTAATAGTTTGTTCAATCTCGTTTAAATTTTCCTGCCCTAGTTTGATCAATTGCGGCAATTCTTTTTGCCAACGATTCAATCCGTTTTGAAAAGAATGCGTCAGCGCAGAGGACATAAAGCCGCCGTTGCGTCCGCTGGCGCCAATTGCCGCTGTGCCAGCTTCAATTAAGACAACTTCAATATCTGGGTTGGCTTGCTTGGCTTGGAGCGCGGTCCACAAGCCGGTGAAGCCGGCGCCGATTACGGTCAAGTCTGCTTCTATTTTTATCGTTAGGGGGTCTGCGCTTTCGGGTTTATCCTTATCATCCAACCAAAAAGGCTTCAATTTCACGTCCGCAATAGCTTGCAAACTTTCTTTGCGCGGAGTGTTCGAGAAAAACATGGGGTCTCCAATTTCGCGGTTCTCCCGAATTCATCGGGGGAATTCATAGATTTACATCAAGTGTAACTGGCAAGTTGAAGAAAAGTCAAACCCCGGTTTAATCAGAAGCGGTTCAATAAGGTCTCATTTTCCTGTATTCAGGCGGGTATAATCTTACGATCATAAAGGATTTCAGAATGCGCGAATTAAATACAGCGGTATCTTTCTCTGCAATCAAGAAGCAAATTTCAAAAATCATACCAGCCACAATGCTGGGTATAGTCGTCTCATTGCTTGGCGCTGGGCTTACCGTATTTGTCGCTTATTTAACCGACAACCCGATTTGGAAATTAGCCAAAGATCCGGCGGAAACGCTGAGTTTTCCGTCATATATTGGGTTGCTCTCCAACTGGAGCGCGCTGTTATGGATGGCTTCCGCCGCTATCTGTTTGTTTAGCGCCAGTATTCTGCGGAAAAGCAAAGCTCCAGTTCAAAAGCTGAAATTTATCGGCGCTTCCGGCGCTTTGAGTTTTTACCTTGCGCTGGATGATTTATTTATGTTGCACGACCGTATCCTCCCGCAGGTCTCTCATCTTTCAGAAAATACTTTTTATTGGTTCTATTTAATCGCGTTAGGCGCATATCTGATTTATTTTGCAAGGCAAATTTTAAGCTACGACTATCTATTATTGTTCGCCGCGTTTTTACTTCTGGGCGCGTCGCGCAAGCTCTTTATTGTCATCCCTTATTTTGATCAATTTATGACCACTGTGGACATGTTAAAGTATTTCGGCATTGTTTTTTGGCTGGTTTTCTTCAGTCGAACCTGCTTTCAAGAGCTTGTCAGATTGATCCATTTGAATCCCTCAACCGCTTGACATCTCCCCCGCCGCGCGTATAATCGCGTTCATAAAGCCAGCGTGAAGACAAGTAAGCTTGCAACTGTTCAGAGAGTCGCCGGGTAGTGCGAGGCGACCAGCCAAAAGCTGAAATCCCCTTCGCCAGCGCATTCTCGCAGAGATATGCAAATATCATAAGAGAATCGGGCAGTACCCGTTACAGTACGCTCCGAGATTGTCGTTAGACAATAAAAGCAGGTGGCACCACGAAACGCCCCTTCGTCCTGCAATGGATCGGGGGCGTATTTTATTTCCTGCGCACGGAGGCGCGATATGTTAGACATTAATTTAATTCGTGAAAGACCCGATCTCGTTCGTAAGGCGTTGAAAGACCGTCAAGACAACCCAACTTCCGTAGATGCGATCCTGCAGTTGGATGAAAAGCGCCGCATTCTGCTCAATCAAGTGGAGGCGCTCAAAGCCGAACGGAACACCGTCTCAAAAGAGATTGGGCAAATGAAAGACGCATCCGCCCGACAGCAAAAGGTCGAGGCGATGCGCGCAGTGGGCGATCAAATTTCGGCGTTGGATAAGCAAGTCGCTGAAGTCGAGACTGAGTTACATGCAATCGCTTCCACGCTTCCAAATATCCCAGACGAGCGCACGCCTTACGGTAAAAGCGAAGACGATAACGTAATCTTGCGGACGATTGGCGAACCCCGCAAATTTGATTTCAAGCCGCTCCCCCATTGGGACCTCGGAACTGCGCTGGGCATTCTGGATTTTGAACGCGGCACAAAATTGACCGGCTCGCGCTTTTATGTTTTACAAAAAGCCGGAGCGCGTTTACAACGCGCATTAATTGCCTGGATGCTTGACCTGCACATTCGCCAAGGCTACCAAGAAGAATATCTGCCGTTCATGGTCAAGACGGAAACCGTTTATGGCGCGGGTCAATTGCCCAAATTTGCGGATAATCTCTACAAAGACCATGAAGAAGATTTGTACTTCGTGCCGACTGCAGAAATTCCGCTAACCGGTTTACACATGGGCGAAATTTTGGAAGAAGCCGCATTATCAAAATTCTACACTGCCTATACGCCTTGTTTTCGCCGCGAGAAAATGAGCGCCGGGCGCGATGTGCGCGGCATTAAGCGCGGGCATCAATTTGACAAAGTGGAAATGTATATTTACTGCAAGCCGGAAGAATCTGAAGCGCTCCATCAAAAAATGTTGAAAGACGCGGAAGAAACTTGCAATTTGCTCGGCATCCCCTATCGCGTCAAACAGCTTTGTACCGGCGATCTCGGCTTTGGCGCAAGCATGACCTACGATCTGGAAATGTGGGCGCCGGGCTGTGACGAATGGCTGGAAGTCTCATCCATATCGAATGTCCGCGACTTTCAGGCGCGGCGTGCGAATATAAAGTATCGCCCTGCGGATGGCGGCAAAGCGAAATTCGTCCACACGCTCAACGGCTCAGGCTTGGGCTTGCCGCGCACGCTGATCGCCGTGCTGGAAAATTATCAGCAAGCGGACGGCTCGATTGTTGTGCCGGAAGTTCTGCGTCCGTGGATGGGCGGCATTGACGTAATCAAGTAAGCCTGCAGGCTGGGCGGCGATTTGCACTGCCGTCCAGCCGCAAACAATAACAGGAGTTGAGATGGGTCTCACGCCAGACGATATCAAGTTGTTTGTTGAAATCTTTTTCGGGTTCTTAACTTTTGCGGTTTTGCTCGCAGGTTTGTTCGGCTTGCTCATTCCCGTATTTCCCGGCTTAACTGTGATGTGGATCGCCACGCTGGTTTACGCAATTGTCCAAAGCCTAATGGACAAAATGACTTGGGTCGGCTGGGTTCTCTTCGCCCTCATCACCTTGCTGATGATCGGCGGCAACATCGTAGACAACATCATCATCGCCAAGCATGTGCGCGATAAAAATGTGCCGTGGAGTTCGATCCTGTGGGCGTTTGCGGCGGGGATTTTGGTAAGTTTATTCTTCACGCCCATCGCGGGAATCATCGCCTCCCCGCTGGGACTCTATTTAGCCGAGCGTTATCGCCTCAAGGATCAACAAGCCGCGCTCGCCAATACCAAAGCCTGGATGACCGGCTGGGGCTGGTCGCTGGCGGCGCGCTTTGGCATCGGCGTAGTGATGATTGGCTTTTGGGGAATTTGGGCTTGGGTGTAGTAACTAGCGCCTTTTTCATGGGTTTACTTCAAAAGGAGAAAATTATGCCCCCAATCATTAGTGAAATCTTCAGCTTTCTTGGTTTTTTGGTAAGCGCGCTCGGTTTGCTCGTATTTGGATTTGCAGGCGGAAAATTTACGTTGGACGCTTTTCAAAAATCGGTTTGGCAAGTTCAAGTTGCCTTAGCGCTAGCCTTATTCGGCGCGGTCGTAGGGCTTGCCAAATATGCTACGCCGGGTTCGGCAGGCGCGTTTGCTCTGGGCGTTGGAATAGCGTTCTTTATTTCCGGCAATAAAAAGAAAGAGGAAGATTCAAAATAGCAAGTTAATCAAAAGAGGCTCATACGAGCCTCTTTTGATTATTTCTTAGCTTCTTGCACGGATTCAATCAAAACTTCCTTAAACCGTTCTCCGGCAGGGTCTTTTCCAAGCGGCAAAAAGATAGTCCCCTGTTCGCTCGCATCGGCGAATGGAGCGCTAATATTCATGCCTGTATCTTGAAGCATTGCATAAAAACTGCTCTTCTCATAATCTTCCACGAGCATATCTTTTAATTGCATAGACTTAACCTGAACTGCATTTTGATCGGCACGGTCTGCTAGGATGAGCCAGCGCTTCGTCAGGATAACAGTTTCAGCTAAAACTTTAGGACCCGGTCCGGCAAATAATCCCTTTTTGATTTTTTCAGAATTCGAAATCAAGCAAAAAGAAATATCATTCAATATATCTCCCAGATTATGCTTGGCAATATGCGTATTAATGGATTGCATTACATCAGCAGGGATAGCTTCAAAAGCTATTTCTTGAGTCGAACGTTTGTAATCTCCCACTGCGCCTCTATAGATTAATCGCTTTGCTCAGGAGCGCGTTCAACAATTTGACGCTGTTCTTCAAATCGTTGTAATCCACAATCTCCGAAGCGGAATGAACATAGCGGCATGGGATAGAAAGCGTGCCGGCAATTACGCCCGCGCCCGCCACTTGAATGGCGCGCGCGTCTGTTGCGCCAAATAACAAGACTTCACGTTGATAAGGAATTTTGGCTTTTTCCGCAGTTTGAATCATCCAATTGACCAAACGCGGGTCGGACAAACTGCCCATATCCCGAATTTTGATGCAGGGGCCCTTGCCTAATTCCATCGCCATTTTGAATGAAATCGGCGTATCGCCCGTGCCGGTTACGTCTACGGCAATGGCGATATCCGGCTCAATGCCAAAAGCGGCGGGACCCGCGCCCCGCGTGCCAACTTCCTCTTGCGTAGTGAAAACAAAATAAACGTCATGCGGCGTAGATTTCAGCCCGCGCAAGGTTTCGATCAGAACCGCCACGCCAGAGCGATCGTCCATAGATTTAGCGACCAAACGATCGCCCATTTCAAAATAAGCCCGTTCAAATGCGCCAATCTCGCCGACTTTTAATTTACAATCTTTTTTGCTGGTTGCGCCCGTATCAATATACATTTTGCTCAGCGGAAGCGGCGCATCCATTTGCTCCAAGCGATCGTGCGCCACAATGCCTTTCACGCCGTTCAAAAATTGAACGCGCGCGCCGAGGGTATATCTGCCGAACGTCCCGCCAATATTGGTGAAACGCGCAAAACCTTTTTCGTCTATATGGCTGACGATCACGCCAATTTCATCCATGTGCGCGGCGAGCATAATCTTTTTAGGATTTTTCGCGCCTTGAGCGGGCTTCTTCCGCACAATCAAATTGCCTAAAGCGTCCACGCGGGTTTCATCCGCAAACTGTTTCACTTCTCGTAAAACAACTTTGCGAACTGCGTCTTCATATCCCGAAGGTCCGTACGTTTCAGTGAGCGTTTTGAGTAAAGGTTTCATTTGGTTTTCCTAAAGAAAATTTTTCGCCAGCGGCGTAAGTTCTAATCTCGGTTTTAGTGAACACATGCGCTTTGGCTTTGCCCATCACCAGCCATTCGCCGTTTTGTTTGCCAATCACCGCGGTTTCTTCGTCAATGCCCAGCATCATTTCAGCATCGTCCAAGCGGCGGCGCAAAGTGGCGATCAGCGGTTTGCCAAACAAAGGCAAAGCGTCAAAATGCGGCAGGATGGACGAAATCGGCAAAAGATCAAACGCCGCCATCGAACGAATGCCCAGCGCGCGAAAATCCGGCATCTCTCTGCTTAAGACCATCGCGCCCGCCGAACAGCCCGCGTAAATTGCGCCGCGCTCACAAGCTTTTTGGATGGCTTTCCAGACCAAGCTATGTTGTAAGGTGCGGAAGAGATAATTTGGATCGCCGCCGGAAAAGTAGATGAGATCCGCTTCTGCCACCGCTGAAACATATTCTTCCACATTGGCAGATTTGGCGTCTGTAACTGGAACTGCTCGAACGTCCGCCCCGAGCCGCGTGAAATGCTCCACGCCCATCTCAGACCAATGCGTCACGCTTTTTACGCCTTCATCGCCGGCGGCAGTCGGCAAACATACGACACGCGGTTTTCTATTGATCGCGCCGCAATTTGCAAGCAAAAAATTATCTACCTCATCCATCACGGGCAGATATTCGCCTGAACCTAAAAGCGCGATGTAACCGTTCATTTCATCTGCTTAATAAATCGCGCTTCATATTCTTCAACGCGGCATGAAGCAAATTCAGCGTGTTCTTCCAATCGTCAATCCGCGCCACGCTGATCGGCGAATGTGTGTAACGGTGCGGCACAGAGACCGAAACCACCGGCACGCCCGCATGAGTTTTTTGAATCGCTCCGGCATCCGTTCCGCCGCCGCCGGGTTGCCGAAATTGAAATTGAATTTTATTTTTGAGGGCAGTTTCTTCCAAGAACTTGACCAATCGCGGATCGTCCAGCGTGGAAGCATTCGCCATATAAATTGCGGGACCTAAACCAAGCTTCGCGTTGTAAGCGACATTTTCCTTACCGTCAAAATCCGGCAAATCGCGCGCGGGCGTAGAATCAACGGCGATAGCGAGATCCGGTTTGAAGTGATAAGCCGCCACCTTCGCGCCGCGTAAGCCGATCTCTTCCTGCGCGCTAAACGCCAAGCAGAGTTCAATATTTTTCGGGGCGTTCTTCAAAAGCTCAATCAAAATCGCGCAACCAATGCGGTTATCAATCGCTTTGGACATGAGCGTAGCGCCGACGCGCTTAAACTTAGTGGCGAACGTGCCGCGATCCCCCACTTGAGCCTTACCTTCTGGTCCCAAGTCAACGCGCATGGCGTCCACGTCAATTGCATATTTTCTTTCGCTGGCAGTCGTCAGATGAATGGGTCTCGCGCCAATCACGCCCGGGAGACGATCTTTATACCCACCACCACTTGTTTTCCCGCCAAATAACGCTCGTCAATGCCGCCCACCGTATCAAAACGATAAAAGCCGTCGTCATCGTCATGCGTAATCATAAAACCAACTTCATCCAAATGGCAATCGAGCAAAACGCGCAGGGCTTTTTTATCGCGCCCTTTCTTTCTCACCAGCACGCTTCCTAATGCGTCCACTTTGACTTCATCCGCAAAAGGTTTGACTTCTTCCAAAACAATCTTGCGCGCCGCGCCTTCATCGCCTGAGACGGCGACCGCGTTGCATAATTTTTCCAACAGCTTAAGTTGAGTTTGTCCGATTGATAACATGTTTGTTATTCCCACACAATCTTTTCAGCAAAATCAGCTTCCAAAGAAGCCGCAAATTCAGCCAACAAGCGCCCGGCGCGTTGCACATCCTTCAGCGCGATAACTTCCACCGGCGTGTGCATATATCTCAAAGGAATGCCAATTACCATCGTGGGAATGCCTTCGGCGGTCAATTGAATCGCGTCCGCATCCGTCCATGAGGCTTCGGGCATAACTTCCTTAGAGAAAGGAATTTCAACGCGCTCAGCGACTTCTTTCAAACGCTTATACAAAAACGGGTGCATACTCGCGCCAATGCCCAACGTCACGCCTTTGCCCAGCGTAAAAGTAGCATGTCCGCCCGCGCCTGCGCCTTTGCCAAAAGTGACGTCCACAACCACGGCAATCGTTGGGCGCAATTGAAACGCGGAAGTATAAGCTCCGGCGAATGACGTTTCTTCTTGCACAGAAGCCACCGCCCAAACATCCCAAACGTGCGTTCTGGATTGCAGTTCCTGCAAACAGACAGTGAGCGCGGCGACTGAAGCGCGGTTATCCAATGAGTGACCGCTGACGCACCCGCCTGCGATTTCAACTGGTTCAGTGTTAAAAGAGATTCTATCACCCACGCAGATGCGCTTCGAGACTTCGCTGTGAGTTAATCCGGTTTCAACAAGCAGATACTCCAAACCGACCGCGTCATAACCTGCGCCATCGGGCAATAAATGCGCAGGCGGTATCACCACCACGCCGTACACATCTCCCCCATAAGAAGCATGGATGGTGACCGGCGTGCCGGGCAAAACGCGCGGGTCCACGCCGCCGATTTGAGTGACGTGTAAAAAGCCGTCTGCAATGTGCGAAACCATCAAGCCAATCGCATCCATGTGCGTGGCGATCATCAGCGCGGGTGGCGAATGTTTTTTGGAAGCCGTACCAGCTTTCAGCGCGTGCAAAGAGCCGAGTTTACTGCGCGTCACCTGATTCGCCAGCGGCTTCCATTTTTCTTCAACGAGCGCGGCGATAGGCGCTTCATATCCAGAAAGCCCGGAAGTTGAGATCATTGATTTTAAGAAAGGGAGGATGTCGTTGGTCATCTTGGGTCCTAAAAAGGCGTAAGTGTAGGCGTGGGCGTATTATTTGGCGTGGGCGTGGCGGGCGGGTTGGTTGCGGTGGGCGTAGCGCTCGGCGGAATAGTTGAAGTTGCCGAGGGAGTCTGCGTGGCGGTGGCAGTGGGCGTGAAGGTTAATGTCTCCGTCGCAGTGGGCGTAGGCGTGAAGGTGTTCGTATTGGGTTGAAAAGGCGTGAAGGTAATGGTGGGCGTTAAGGTGAGCGTGGCAGTGGCGGTTTCCGTTGAGGTTGGCGTAATTGTGCCGGTAATAATCGCGGGCGTAGTTGTGAGAAGCGCGGTCGGCGTATCGGTGATTGAATTCGTCAGCGTGACGCTTGGCGTCGGGGTGGGCGTTGCGGGTCCCGGCGCTAAACTCCAAGCGATAAATCCAAGACAATAACAAGGGATGGTTGCGAGAATAATCCAAACAAAACGCGCGCGCCATTTTTCACGTGGGGTTTCATTCAAGTTGACCATAATAAACGCTTCGATTATAATCCATCCCGATTGGCAGGTTTATTTTCATTATGATACCTTTGCATTTACGAATTGCCGGTTTTTTATCTTATCAAGACTCCGTTGAATTAAGTTTTGAAACTTTTGATCTGGCTTGCATTTCCGGTCAGAACGGCGCGGGGAAATCCTCCTTATTGGATGCTTTCACTTGGGCTTTATTCGGCGAGGCGCGCGGTAAAAGCGCCGAGGTGATTAATTTGAATCCTACGGTCAAAGCGGCGGAAGTCGCCTTGACCTTTAAGTATGAAGATAATATCTATCGTGTACAAAGAACGTTACCCAGAGGGAAAAGCACGGTCTTAGAATTTCAGGTTTTGAATCAAACGCTTGACGAAGACCAATGGCGGGCGTTGACCGAAAAAACGACCCGCGATACGCAAGCCAGAATCGAGCAAACCTTGCGGCTGGATTATGAAACTTTCGTCAACGCCTCTTTCTTTTTACAGGGCAAAGCCGATCAGTTTACGCAAAAAAAATCCAGCGAAAGAAAAGCCGTGTTGAGTTCCATTTTAGGCTTGGAAATTTGGGACGTATATAAAGAACGAACCGTCGAAAAGCGTAAAGCGCTGGAAGGCGAAGTTAATGCAATTGACGGGCGATTGGCTGAGATCGAAGCGGAATTATCCGAAGAAGGCGCAAGAAAATCTCGGCTGAGCGAGTTGGAAAAAAATCTAAAACAAATTGCATTGGCGCGCGAGACGCAAGACGCGCTTTTAGCCAATCTCAAGAATACGGCGGCTATTTTGCATGAACAAAGGAAGTTGGCGGAAACGCTTGAGAAGTCGTTGAACAATTTACGGTTTGGTCTCTCGAATGTCGAATCCAAAATTGCTGAAAAAGAAAATGAGCAAAAGGATTTTTCTGATTTAATCGGCAGAGCCAACGAGATTGAGGCGCAATACAAAGAGTGGGAGAAGATTCAAAAAGAATTAAACCAGTTGGAAAATTCCGCTTCCGCATTTCGGGAACATGATGAGAAACGCCAGCCTTTATTAAGAGAGATTGAAGTAGAACGCGGCAAGTTAGAGCAGGAAATGAAAGGGTTGAAAGAGCAGGAAGCAGAAATCAGGAATCAGGAATTAGGAATTAAGGATTTGGAAACAGCGATTGATTCGGCGAAGAATTTTTTAGCTGAAGCGGAGTTGAAGATCGAGGAAAGAGAATCCACGGAAAGTCGGAAGAACGCGGCGCGTGAAAAATTAGCCGGTCTGAAAGCTGAAAATGAAGCGCTGCGCAAAGAAATGGACGATTTGAAAAATCGAATTGATACGTTGAAAGAAACAAAAAGCGCGGAATGTCCATTGTGCGGGCAACCATTAAGTAAAGCCCACCGGGAAGAAACTCTGGAGCAATTAGAAAAAGACGGCAAGGAAAAAGGCGACGCATTTCGCGCAAATAAAAAAGAATTTGAAGAACTTGAAAAGCAAATCACAAATTACGAATTACAACTTGCAACTTACAAGAATTTGGACAACGAACGAGTGCAATTCTCCAACTCGCTTTCAACTGCAAATTCAAAATTAGATACGATTAATTCTCAAGCCGCCAATTGGGAAAAAACGGGCGCAAAACGCTTGAAAGAAATTAATAAAATTTTGGAAAGCGGGAAATTTGCAGTGGATGCGCAAAAAGAGTTGGTAAAAATTGATAAAGAACTTGCCAAACTTGGCTACGACATTGCATTGCACGAATCGAAACGCAATGAAGAACTCGCTTTAAGCGGAGCGGAGGAAGATTACGCCAGATTGGACAAAGCCAAAGATTTGAGCAAAAGAATTCAAAAAGAAATTACAGAGTTGGAAGAAGATCGGAGAAAGAAACAAACAGAAGTTACCGAACACGAAAAAGATCATCAAGACGCCTTAAAAAAATTGGCGAAATCAGAGGCAAATTCGCCCAACCTGCAAGAAGCGGAAGATAAATTATTTACCTTGCGCGAGGATGAAAATCAAATCCGCGGCGAATTGGGCGGCGCAGAGCAAAAAGTAAAAGCGCTTGAAACGCAACGCGCGCGCAAAGCGGATTATGAAACCCAGCGCGAAGAATTAAAGCAAACTATCAACCGCCATAAAAATTTAGAGCGGGCATTTGGCAAAGACGGCGTGCCGGCTTTATTGATCGAACAAGCCTTGCCGCAAATTGAACAAAAAGCCAACGACTTGCTGGAGCGCTTAAGCGACGGCAAAATGTCCATCCGCTTTGTGACGCAAGCCAAGTATAAAGATGAGAAACGCGAAGATTTGAGAGAAACGCTGGAGATTCAAATCAGCGATTCGTCCGGCGCGCGCGATTATGAAATGTATTCCGGCGGCGAAGCCTTTCGCGTCAACTTTGCGATTCGGCTGGCGCTCTCGGAAATTTTGGCGCAAAGAAAAGGCGCGCGCTTGCAAACGCTGGTAATTGACGAAGGCTTCGGCTCACAGGACGCGCAAGGTCGCCAGCGCCTTGTAGAAGCGATCAATTTGGTCAGACACGATTTTGAAAAGATTCTAGTGATCACGCATTTGGACGAACTCAAAGATGCATTTCCAAATCGGATTGAGGTGGAAAAGACTGAGAACGGAAGTAGCGTGAAGGTTGTGTAGGGTTCAGGTTGCAGGTTGTAGGTTTCAGGTTGTAGGTTTTAAGTCAAAAAAATATGGAACAATAAAGGAAATATGATGAGAAAGTTAGCGATTAGTTTATTATCAATTGGGGCAGTTTTGCTAAGCGCCTGCGCTTCTGGTCAGGCGATGCACGCTCACCCTGAAGAAATCGGCGCGCACGATTATTGGGCGCGTTCCGCCGCCAAGGGCAACAATACAGCCGTCTATTTATTTCTCTACAATCGTTCCGCAGAAGCGGACGCATTAATTGGAGCGTCCGCAGATGCGGCTAACTCGGTGGAAATTCACCTTTCGCAAATGGACGCCAACGATGTGATGAGCATGACCATGCAAGAGACGGTAGAACTGCCCGCCAACGGAGAAGTAGAATTTGCGCCCGGCGGTTATCATTTCATGGTTCTCGGATTAACGCGCGATTTGAAGGCGGGCGATGAAATTTCTCTCACTTTGCATTTCCAGCGCCATGCCGATCTAACGCTCACTGTGCCAGTGATGGATAACGCCGAGATGGATATGAATCATTAAGCCCAAGTACGGCGGGAACTTCTTGCGCGCTTCTAACGTCAAGAAAAAATACAAGGAGCGCTATGAAAAAAATTATTCTTCTACTAACGACCATCGTCCTAACCGCCTGTTCTTCAAAAGCCGTAAATGAATTGAAGCAAAATGAACAAATCTGGCAATCTGCAAAAATAACCCGCTATAGTTTTGAGCTTAACCTCAGTTGCTTTTGCGCTTTCAGCGATGAAATGCCTTTGAAGATCGAAGTTCAAAACGGCGAGATCGTTTCAATGATTTCCGCCAGCGGCGCCGCCGTCCAGCCAAGCGACCCGAGCTACGAAACTTTTTTCACTTACGGGACAATTGAGCGGCTCTTCCCGCGTTTGGAGGCGGGGTTCAACGGTCAGGCGGACGAAATCACCGTGACCTATGACCCAACCTACGGCTACCCAGCACAAATCTTTTTTGATTTCATCCAGGACGCAGTGGACGACGAACTCTCGGTTGAAGTTTTAAACTTCCAAGTTTTGAAATAGATCGAGAGCAAATAAAAAGCAACCTGCTTGAAAAAAGCAGGTTGCTTTTTAGATTAAGTTTTTATTATCGCTATACTTCGCCAAGCAAAACGCGATCTGCGCCGCGATTCACTTCCCATGGGTAAACGATGTAAGCGTCAGTTGTGGCGGCGTAGTAATCCGGACGGAAACTGCCAAACAAACTGCGATATGGATTGAAATGCAAGACGCAAGTTTCAGGGAAACCGCCCGCCGCCGAAACGCGATTCTTCACGGCAGTGATCGTGCGCCCTGAACCCCAAACATCATCTACGATCAAGGTTGGGCGGCCGCGCAATTTATCATCCGCCGGGAATTGGATGAATTCGGGCCAAGCCATAAATGCCGAAGATTTTTGGCTCTCAATTTGGGCGGGGAAATCCACTGCCGCAGTGAGGATGTGCGTAATATCCATCGCCTCGGCGAGCAATCCGCCGGGGACGATTCCGCCGCGCGTGATCATCACCATCGCGGTAAATTCGCGTTTGAATTGCGGGACAAGGTGATCAATCAACTTGTCCACTTCTTGCCAAGTGATAATTTCTCCGCGTGGGGTTTGGGGAGCCATGAAGTCGCTTTCAGCGTGGCGAATGCCGCTTACGCCAAAACCGCCGCGAGCGGGGCAGGAGCCGTAACTTTTGATTCCACGCGGCCCTCAACGTGAGCTTTCTCCACATCCCGCGCCCAGATATAAAGGCAGGTGTGATAAGCCGTAGTGGTGTAGGAGGTGAACAGGCTGATCAACATGATGATTGAGAAGAAAATCAACGCGCCAACCGCTACGCCGACAATGATCAGCGCCGTGCTAGCGCCGCCCAAGTAAGCGATTCCGCCGCCTACTGCTACGGCGAGGACCAAGCCGATCACGCCGCCAATAAAGCCAATTAAGCCGGTGACCCAACGCACGCCAACAAAGCTGATGCCCACCAACAGGAAATTTTCTTTGGTGATCTTGACAATGCGCGCCAAGCTATCTTTGAGGTTGAGGTCGTCAATGACCATCGCGGGTAAAACGAGCAAAGCCGCTTCGGTCCATAACGCTTCTACCGCTCGCAACGCCGTGCGGAGGATGCCGGCGAAAACATTATTTCGGCGATTGTTTTGCGCGGCGTTGCGAAGCATACCTACCAAAGTTGAAACTGCCGCAAGGGTGAGGATGTCAAAAAAATCACGGCGCACAATTGCCCAGGCTTCGTCCATGCGGGCGTCGCCTTTGGTTAGATAGCCGTAAATTAAGTGAATGGTCATAGCCGAAAAAATATAAGTGACCGTAAATTGAACGAACATGAGAATTACGCCCAACCCGCCCATAACGATGCGCCCAGCCTGACTATCTCCGATAGTCACCGCCACGAGAATGATTGGGACGATACCGATGAGCGAAATAATCATACCTACCACTAAAGCGTAAATTGAGGGTTTGAGCAGGTCTTTATCTTTAAAAGCCATGCCCCAAGCCTGTTTTAGAAAATTCCAACCGCGTGAAAGACTTTGCATAGGTCAATCTCCTTTTCAATACCAATACGCATATTATAGCAAAATAGATGCAACAATTTTGAAACGGAAGCGTCTAAAGGGATGGGCTAAAGAGCCTTTCACCACAGAGAGCGCAGAGTCCACAGAGAGATTTCAGAACCCCGTATAAACTCCCCCAAATGGGCTACGGCATTGAACGGTATAATTTATGAATTCAAAACCAGTATTTGGGAAAATATATGAAAAAAATATTTCATTTTATTTTAGCGCTGATGTTAATGAGCCTCACCGCTTGCGCCACTGCCGCCACCCCGGCGCCGACGCCAACCTTAGACGCGCTCGCGGCGCAGGGTCAAAAAGTGTTTAATGGGCATTGCGCCACTTGTCACGCGCTCGTGCCGGATACAATCATCATCGGTCCGTCTTTGTACGGGATTGCCACGCGCGCAGAGACGCGCGTCCCCGGGCAAACTGCCGAGGAATATATTCAGCTTTCCATCTTACGCCCGGGCGATTATGTTGTCGAAGGTTTCACCAACATTATGATCGCCAATTTTGCCAAGCAACTCACCAATGAAGAAATGAACGCGCTAGTCGCATTTTTGATGACGTTAAAATAAATTCTAAAGGAGCAGATATGAAAATTTGGATAAAACGTATTTTCATCAGTTTGGGCGCGCTGTTACTGGTCGGCGCAATATATGGCGCGTTTGCCCCGCTCCCGCATGACGAAATTTTGCCGCAGGAAAAATGGGGCGCGGGTTCCAGCAGTGTCGAGCCTGCCTGGAGCGGACTCGACCGCGCCTTTCCGCCCAGCAATGAGACGGACGCGAATCTCTCCAACCCGGATAAAGTGGAACTTGGGCGCCTCCTTTTCTTTGACCCGATCCTCTCGCAAAACAATGACATGTCCTGCGCCTCATGCCACAACCCGGGCTTGGGCTTCACGGATGGCAAAGGTCTGGCGGTTGGGAACAACGGAACTACTTTGCACCGAAGCGCGATGAGTCTCTGGAATGTGGCTTATAACACGAGTTTCTTTTGGGATGGGCGGATCAACTCGCTGGAAGAACAAACCAACACGCCAATCACCAGCCCGGATGAAATGGCTAGCGCGCCAGCGGAAATTGAGAAAAAGCTCAAAGATATTCCCGAATATGTGAAGCTGTTTGAAAAAGCGTTTGGAAGCGCGGACGCGGTCACTTATCAAAATGTGCAATCTGCGCTCGCCGCATTTGAACGGACATTGATCAGCGCCAACTCCCCTTTTGATAAATATGCCAAAGGCGAAGTGAACGCCCTCACCCCCGCCCAGCGCCGCGGACTGGGCATCTTCCGCTCGGCTGGCACGCGCTGTTTTGAATGTCATTCCGCGCCCACATTTGCGGACGATTCATTCTCCGTAATCGGCGTGCCTGATCTGCCCAATCAAGCCCATGATGCCGGGCGCAAAGAAATTGAAAGCGAAAGTTTAGACGGCGCATTCAGAGCGCCAACTTTACGCAACATCGCGCTGACTGCTCCATATATGCACAACGGAATCTTCGCTACGTTGGAAGAAGTGATTGATTTTTACGCCAAAGGCGGCGGACGCGCAACCGGCGTAGAGAATATGGATATGCACGTCCTCGGCTTTGAATTGACCAAGCAAGAAAAATCAGACTTAATCGCCTTTCTCTACGCGCTCACCGACGAAAGCCACATGCCCAAAATTCCAACCGCCGTGCCTTCTGGTTTGCCGGTGGTGAAAATCGCGGAGAATCCGGCGCGGGAAATTGTCAGCGAGATGAATGTTGCAGAACCAGAATCAGCTTCGGCGCCGCGCGAGCCGCAGGTCTTAAAAGTCAAAACAGGACAAACGATTCAATCTGTGGTGGATCAAGCCTTGCCCGGCGATACGATTCAAGTCCCTTATGGGATTTACCGCGAACACATTGTGATTGACGTGAGCAATATCAAATTCCTCGGCATTCCCAACGCCAAAGGCGAATGGCCCGTCATCGAAGGCGATAACATCGGCGCAGACGGGGTGATCGCTTCGGGCAATGATTTCGAGATGGGTTTCTTCGCCGTCAAAAATTTCACCAGCAACGGCGTATTGGTTGAAGGCGCAAAGAACGTTTACTTGCACGATATGTATATTGAAAATACCGGCGTGTATGGCGTTTACCCCGTGCGCTGTACGGACGTATTGATCGAACGAATTGAAGCTACGCTAATGAACGACGCCGCCGTGTATGCGGGCAAATCTGAAAATGTGGTCATCCGCGATACGCTCACTTATGGCAACGTCGTCGGCGTGGAATTGGAAAACACGGTCAACGGCGAAGTCTATAACAATTACGCGCACGATAACACCATCGGCATTTTCATTGACCTGCTTCCGCAATTGCCCTCCAAAGTTTCGCTTTACACTAAAGTTCACGACAACATCGTTGAAAATAATAACGGCGCAAACTTTGGCAAGCCCGGCTCGGCGGTATCGCTCATTCCGCCCGGCACCGGCATGTTGATTCTCGCCGCCGATCATGTGGAAGTTTACAACAACACCATGCGCGGCAACAAAAGCGGCGGGCTGGCAATGTTCAATTTGACGATTGGCTTTTCGGCGGAAGAAATTGACGTAGGTCCCAACCCGGAATACAACTACATCCACGATAATATTTACGAAAACAACGGCTACGATGCCGATAAATTCGTCAAAGATATGCTGGGAAGCGGCTTTGACATTATTTGGGACGGAAGCGGAACGGACAATCGCTTTGACGAGCCAAACGCCAAAACATCCTTCCCGCCGGTTTTACCTTCCAGCGGCTGGCCCACGCCGGTTTACAATTTATATTGGCGCATCCTGCACTTCATCGTCAGTTTGGCTGGGTAATTTTTCAACGGCAAAGGAGTCTGTATGTCCGCACAAAAAAACGAAGCAAAGCGTTTTTTAAGCCTGCGTTATAAGTTACTCATTCCCCTGCTGATTTTCACCCTTGCCATGTTTGCGCTGGGTTACTTCGGCGCGCGCGCCTATTTAAAAACGACGATCTTCAACATTATGTCTGAAGACACCAGCGCGATTCTCAGCTACACAGACGACTGCCTGGACACAGACGCGCTTCAGGAAATTTACGCCAAAGCCCCAAACGCAACGGCGGAAGAACTGCAAGAGACCATGCGCGACCCGATCTACATCGAACAACAGGAATGTCTCCTTCTGGCGACGGAGTTTTTTCCAAACGCCTGGGTTTTCACCTATTACCCCGTGAACGACAACTCTTTAGCGGTTGGCGTGGATATGTGGAATGCCATCAACCCCGCAGAAGCGTATGCCCTCGGCGATTTGATCACGCCTGAAAGCGACGAAGATTTCGATCAATATCAACTGGGTTTGGAAGATATTTACATCTACAGCGATCTCGTTTACGACCCGGAAACGCAAACTTATTTTTACGGCACCGCTTCGCCGCTTCAAAATACATACGGCGAAACCATCGGCGGCATTGCGATCTATCTGGATGCGGGCGAAACGCTGGCGCAGATTCAAACGCTCTCTCAATATCTGCTGGTCATCTTCGGCGGCATCTTCATGCTCGTCGTTTTTCTAATCCTGACGATTACAAAAAAATCCCTATCCGATCTGAACACGCTCGGCACGGCGGCGCGGCGCGTGGCTGAAGGAGATTACGCGCCGATTCCCATCCAGCCTAAAAAACTGGAAGACGAAGTTTCCACGCTGAGCGCGTTATTCAACACGATGATCGCCAAAGTTGAAAACCGCGAAGAAAAACTGCAAAAGCAAGTTGAGCAGTTGAAGATTCAAATTGACGGCGATAAACGCAAAAAAGCAGTGGACGAAATTGTGGAAAGCGATTTTTTCAAAAACTTACAAGAACGCGCCACGCAAGCCCGCAAACAACACAATCAAAAACCTTAACTCACAAAATCTGAAGCGGGTTGATTTCCACGCGCCAATCCGTCAGATTCACATTCTGCAATAGTGAAATCGGGTTCGGGCTACGCACAATCACCTGCCAGCGATAGACATCGTTTTCTTTGGCAAAAAAACAGGGGACGGGACCGATCAATTCCGTTTGATGACGCGCTTCCGCCTCAATCTTAACTTTGAGTTTGTTTGCCAATTTATGGGCTTCTTCTTCCGCTTTGGCATTGTCCGCATGGCGATATTCCAATCTGGCTAATTTGGCAAACGGCGGATATCCCAATTGTTTGCGATACTTTAATTCGCGGTCATAAAATCCGTTCACGTCATGGCGCGCGGCAAATTGAATTGCATAATGTTCGGGCGTAAAAGATTGCAAAATCACTTTGCCGCCCAAAGCCGAGCGCCCAGCCCGCCCAGCCACTTGCGTCAGCGTTTGAAACACTCTTTCGCTGGCAAATGGGTCGGGAAGATTCAAGCCCACGTCCGCTAGAACAATCCCAACCAAAGTGACCATTGGCAGATCCAGCCCTTTTGCCAGCATTTGCGTGCCGATCAAAACATCTGCTTGATGATTTGCAAAATGCGTCAGGATCATTTCATGCGCGTCTTTGGAGCGGGTCGTATCCCAATCCCAACGTAATGTTCGCGCCTGCGGAAAGAGCGCTTTCACTTCAGCTTCTACCTTTTCGCTACCTAAACCATATTCACGGATTTGGGCGCTTCCGCACTTGGCGCAAGTCCTCGGTTTCTGACGGGTATATCCGCAACGGTGGCAAAGCAAAAGGCTTCGCCCGGTAGTATGCAAAGTGAGCGGCGTTTCACAATTGGGGCATTTCAAAGTCAAGCCGCAATCTCGGCAAAATATATACGTTGCCGTGCCGCGTCGATTCAAAAACAAAATGGCTTGTTCCTTGCGCGAGATCGCCTCAGCCAATGATTCGGACAATGCGCGCGAGAAAATTCCGCGATTGCCATTTTTCAATTCCTCGCGCAGATCTACGATTTCGATGGGCGGCAAGTCCGAAGCGGTGACGCGATTCGGCAAAGCTAAGACATGCCCGTTTTGTTTTTCAAATTCAAACCTCTGCTCCACCGTAGGCGTAGCCGAACCCAACACGCAGACCGCTCCGCACAACTTTGCGTATTCCTGCGCCGAAGCGACCGCATTGTAAAACGGCGGCTCGGCTTGATAATACGAGCCATCGTGACATTCATCTACGACAATCAAGCCAATCTTTGGAAGCGGCGCAAACAAAGCCGAGCGCGCGCCAATAATTACATTTAACTTTCCAGCGCGCGCCCGGCGCCAAGTATCGTAGCGCTCCCCTTCCGAAAGTTTGGAATGAATCAAACCCACTTGCCCGGGGAAACGGGACAAGAATCTTTTAACCAGTTGCGGGGTCAATGCAATTTCTGGAACTAAAACCAGCGTTTGTTTGCCGCGTTTAAGCGCTTCTTCTGCGGCGCGCAAATAAATTTCCGTTTTGCCAGAGCCAGTCACGCCATGCAATAAAAACGAAGCGGGCTGAAACCGCAACGCGGAAATTATTTTTTCCAAAGCCAAGTTTTGTTCAGGAGTTAAAACAAAATCATTTTCTATACCCCGTTCACTACGCTCCAGCTTGCCCAATGGATCGCGGAAAATTTCATTCTCAAACAAGCGAATCAAACCGCGTTCTTCAAGTTCTTGCAAATCCGCCAGATTACAACCCGCTTCGGCATAAACCCAAGCTAGGTTAACTGCGTCAGGCTGTTTGATCAAGAATCTCAACGCGGCTTGACGGCGCGCCAAAGTTTGCTTTGTGCCAAGCGCTTCCATCTCCGCTTCTGCCGCTTCGGGCGTAACGGAAAGTTGCGCCACGCGAATATGCTTTGGTCTCACCCGCGGCGGAGGTAAAACATTTTTTGTCGCAAGCGCGCCTTTTTTCACCAGCAGATTTGCAGTTTTACGCCAATCTATTTTTGCAAAATGCGCGTCAATTTGCCGGCCTCTTAATGCGCCGCGTTCTTTCAATAAGCTGATGATGCGAGTAGCGATTTTAGAATCAGGAAGTTGGTAATTGGCAATTCGCAATTCATAAAGAACATCCGCTTGTTGAGCTAAGCCAACGGGAATCATCAAGGCGACGAGCGCGGCAATTGGATTCAGCGTAGAGTCTGCCATTTGAATTGCCAGAGCAAGCTGAGGTTGAGTCAGAAGCGGGGCTGGGTCGAGCAAATCCAAAATTGATTTCGGAGATTCTACGGCAGGCTGATCAAGCAATTCAAACACGATCCCCTGCACAGTTTGCTTACCAAACGGAACAGCCACCAAACAGCCCGCTTGAATCTGCGGCGCGAGTTCGGCAGGAATGGCGTAATCGAACAGCCCTGAAATTGCAGGAACATTAACGGCAATGCGAGCAAACATGCGGCGATTATAATGTTATCTACATTTGAAAACGGAGGCAGTTATGATGATTTCGGCTCTTTTCATAGTTGGCGGCATTGTGATTTTGATTACGGCGATCTTGCTGGCGTTGATGTTTATCAAATCGAATCAGATACAACCTGATAATAAAGCGCCGCTCTTCACGCACAGCCAGGGCGAACAATTAGCCGCGCCATTTGCCGAGCAAATTGAAGACCTTGTGCGCGCTAAACTAAATGCAAATGCGGATTTGAAAAGACTCAAAGTTGATCTTGGCACAGCCCCCAACGGCGGCTTGGAAATTTGGGTGGATGACGTGAAGTATGCAAGCATTGAAGCGCTATCAAACGAAGCCTTGAAAAAAGTTTTTCAAGAGGCAATTAAAGAATGGGAAAGTAAAAAATAATTCAAGCTTTCAAAATTACGCCCGCGCCATACCCAACCACAGAAGAAAAATCGCCAGTCGCATCGCCAGAGGTGGCGTACTTCAAAATTTTAATTTGATTGGCTTTCAATATTTCACAAGCCCATAAAGCGGAAGCTACTGCCGCGCGCCCGCAAGCAAAACCTTTGCCAGTTTCTTCCGCTTCAAAAATTGCCTGCGGCTCAAACGCCTCAAAGCGTTTGAGCATTTCTTGATCGAAAACATTTGCGGTTTGCGCATCGTAAAAATGAGATAGGTCTGTGGAAGCGACGATGAGCGCGTTTTTATTTTTGAGGATGTGACCCAACGCCGCGCCCAACTTTTGAGCGGTTTCGGCTTCCTGCGAGCGGATCATAATCGGAAGCAGTTTGAATTCATGGCTGAAGATTCTTTGTAGAAACGGGAGTTCAATTTCGAGCGAATGCTCTTTATCGTTTGAAATTTTCGTAAGGGGAATCTGAAGTTGATTTTGTAATTCGTCTAAAGCGGAAAAATCCACGGGGATGTTTCCGAGCGGGGTGGCATAGGCTTGATGGCTGGTAACGAGCAACGGAAAATGTGAAAGGTTATGAAATGGCGCTAGAACCACGACCAGGTCTGGGTTAAGTCCGCGAAGCGCGGCAAAGGCATAAGCGGCTACCTGACCTGAATAAGTATGTCCCGCGTGTGGGGCGATCGCGCCGACTACTTCCCCATTTAATTTCGGCAGTTGAACATTTTCAAGATAGCGATCTATATTTTGGGCGAGCGTTTTAGGATTCGCCGAATACCATGTGCCGGCAAGCGGCGAGGGACGTAGATCGAGCATGAAACAATTGTAGCAGTTTATTTCACGGCGGCAAGCGAAGTGAACGATTCGAGCGCCAAGCCTGTCACTGGGGCGTAAATATCTTCGAACAATCTATTCCAAGTTTGGGAGAGGATGAAAATTTGATTTTGGTTACGAATTTCAAAAAACATAACGCCGGAATATCCACCAAAGCGGGAGACCCAGGTGATTCTTTCTTTTTTGCCGGATTCTAAAATGATTTCAGAGGTGATTTTTAGATCATCAGCGTCTTTGGTGTATTGTTCTTTAATTAATTCCAAAGCGTATTGGGCGGCGACTTTCAAGCGGACTTCTTGACCGTAATCCCAAAAGACTCTTTCAAAGTTGGCGTTATGATCCGGCGAATCAAATTGAATGTGCGTAATATTCGGGACAGGGTTCTCAACGGACATCTTCCAACCCAGAGGAACGTCTAAAGAGAAGTCGTTTGGCTCGGAAAAAGTCCAGGCTTGGGCGTAGGTTGGGGCGTTTGAATTTTCCGCCTGAGCCTGAATAGAATCGTTGAATTCTTGAAACAAAGCAAGATATTCAGAATCGGCAAGAATCTCCGCTTGCTCGCCGGTAATTTCAACTACATATACCGATTGATTCATTTGCCGATAAATGGTTGTGACTAGCCTTTTCACGCCTTGCGGATCAATAAAAGTTTTTTCGATCAAGAGCGAGCGTTGGGGTTGGTCCTCGCGGCGATAAAGCTGTTCATATTGCGTTTGACGACTGTAATTAACCGCTTCAACATTAGCGGCCAGGTTCAGAAACGATAAACTGGATAAGCGATAGCCAGTGTGAATGACAAAGGCGGAGAAGGCGACAGAATTAGGCGAATAGACTGCGACTCCCGAAGCTGAGTTTTCAACTCTCCAATGAACCGGGGCTTGATAGGAAAATAACTCCGCCGGGTGTTGGTATGTTTTCAGAGTTGGGAGGTCTGCCGTGGACGGTAAATCTGGCAGGGCTTCTTTGAATGCGTAACCCTGCTCATTATCCAAAGCGCGCAAGCGCGCAGGCGGCGACATAGGCGCCGAGTTACAAGTCAGCATGAATGAAAAGATTAGCGTGAAAAGGAAAAGTTTTGGATGTTTCATAGCGATGCACTCTGCGATATAAATCTAAGAATTAGATGGCGCTATGGTAGTTTAGAATCCTTGACCCGCACATGACATTTCCATATTAGATCGGTGAAAATTACATAATTAACATTTTTGCAACCCGCACTTAAATGCCAAGAGACCAGTTTGCGACTGGTCTCTTGGATTTGCTTTTGATTTAATACAACTATGGTTACTTGGCTTGATAGGTATTGATCGCGTTATTGATTTCGTCAATGCGGCTTTGATCGGCAGTGTTCGACCAGTTGACAGTCCACATTAAGAATGTGCGCGTGCCGCGTACTTCAAACCAGCTAATGCCGGAGTAATCGCCGGATTTTGAATTCCAATCAAAACGGGTGCTTCCGTCTTTCGCGGTTGAGGTTTTGGTAATTTTGATATCGCCTTCTTTGCCGGTGGTGCTGTAGTAGTAATTCAACAGGTCAAGCGCCACGCGCGTGCTGGTCGTGCCGTTAAAATCAAAACCTTGCGAAGAGCCGGCGATCCCTTCGATGAGGGCGCTCTGATCGGGCGATCTCCACGTATCCGCATACATGTACACATCCGAGTAAACGGCGTTGCCCAGATCGGTAGCTTCGTACGTCCAATCTCCGGGGAGTTCAAATTGATAGAGGTCGTTTTGGTCCGCTACAGTTTGGGGACCTGACCCGCCATTATTGTTGCCAGTCACAGGCGGGTTCGCGGGCGGGTTAGCGAGCGCGCTTGTCGGCACAACGGGCGGCGGGTTCGTTGGCACAACGGGCGGCGGGTTGGTCGGCACAGCGGTGGATGTGGCTGACGTCCCGCCGCCCATACAAGCCAAACTGGCGATCGCTAAAATAGCGACAAAGAAAAATAGGGGTTTATACGGTTTCATAAGATCTTCTCCTTATAATTTGCGCAAGGATACACCAAAACAAACTAACGGAAAAGGTACTTTAGTCATATATTTTTGCGTTTGCTAATTTCCTTGCAAGCGGACAATTGCCATGCTATGATTCAGGCTTAGGCTTTTTGAAAAAAAGGAGCGTTTATGAAACTCAGTTCAAAATCCATGATGCCGGTCGCGCTCGGCGTTATCCTCGTTTGTGTGGCAGTCGCTTGTTGTGCGGTTGTATTTTTATATTTCAGCGGCGACACCCTGCTTAACGGGACAAATCCGCAAACTTCAGATCAACCGCTTACCGATCCTTCGCAGGGGATTGTGCCAGCAAATACGGATAACCTGCCCGAATGGACGATCATGGTCTATGCGGACGCCGATGACGATATTCTCGAACAGGATATTTGGCTCGACGTAAACGAGATGGAATTGGTCGGCTCAAACGCGCAAATGAACGTAGTAGTTCAACTAGATCGCGCGCAAGGCGCTTTTAGCGGCGATGGAGATTGGACCGACACGCGGCGTTTCCTCGTCACGCAAGATAACGATCTGATGCAACTCACCTCGCCGGTGGTTGAAAGCATCGGCGAAGCGGATATGGGCAACCCGCAAACGCTGGTAGATTTTATAACTTGGTCTATTCAAAAATATCCGGCTAAAAAATACGCCTTGATTCTTTCCGATCACGGCGGCGGGTGGACCGGCGGCTACTCAGACAAAAGTTCCGGCTCCTCTTTGGGTATGTCTGATATCACCAATTCCATTCAACGCGTGCAAGCGCAAATGAACGGGCAAAAATTTGAAATCATCGGTTTCGACGCTTGTCTGATGGGCATGGTAGAAGTGTACGGCTCGCTATACCCTTATTCAAATTACATGATCGCCTCAGAGGAAGTGATTCCCGCAACCGGCTGGTCTTATGCGGCTTGGCTGGATCGTTTAGCGCAAGACCCAACGCTGGATGGGCGCGCCCTCTCGAACGCGATTGTTTCTACCTACATCGTCGAGGATGCGGTTCTCACGCGCAGCGCTTCCGCCGCTGAAATTGCAGAGATCGAAGCCGAAGTGACCTTGAGCGCCATTGAAAGCGCGCAAATGCCAAACGTGATCGCGGCGATGAATCAGTTCACTTCCACGCTGGCGGGGGTTGACCAAACTTGGGTGGCGCAGGGGCGCGAATACACACTTCGCTATTACAGCATCTTCGGCGAGGACAATCCTTCCCCATATATTGACTTGGTCAACTTCGCGCAAATTATGGCAACGACCAACGACCCAGCCATTCAGCAAGCCGCAGACCAATTAACGCAAGCCGTCGCCTCTGCGGTGGTTGCGGAAAAACATGGTCAAAAAATGGAAGGCTCCAACGGGCTTTCGTTTTACTTCCCAGTTTCGGCGATTTATAACTTAACTGAATTTCAACAACCCGCTCCCCTGTACGCAAATAACGCTTCCCCATTTTTGCAACAAGCCTCTTGGGATGAATTCCTCGCCTACCATTACACGGGTCAAGAGTTTGTGCCGCAGGAAGGCATGGCTTACGTCCCAGAAACTACCGCCGTCATCGCCGCGCCGGGCAAATCTGAGTTAACCATCGCGCCCATCCAACTCTCGGATAGTTCGTTGACTGGAGACGAAACCGTAACGCTCAGCACAACTGTTACCGGCGACCCCTCTTACATTTACTTCATTTTATATTTTTATAACCCTGAAGCCAATGCCTATTGGGTAGCGGACACCTCCTACGTCTTCGCTGAAAACACGAGCAACGTCGGCGGCGCAACCGTGCCGGATTATGGCGCTAGTCCCATTCAAATTGAATATGAATGGGAGCCAAGCCTCTTCGTGCTAACGGACGGTCAGACTGAAGCCTTCGCTTTATTTGAACCCGATGAATATATGGACGCGAACGGCGTTTCTACTTACTCCGTCTATGGTCAATACACGCCCATCGGCGGCGCGCCGACTGACGCTAAACTCACCTTTGACCCAGACGGCAACCTGCTCCACGTTTACGCCCTGCCCGATTTTGACGGAGACGGCATCTCCACGCCAGTTGCAGTGACTCCGCAAATTGGCGATACTTTCAAAGACTATATCAAATCTTATTATTTTGACGAAAACAATAACGCCACTTTTGATTATTCGCTCAGTTCCGATACGTTTACTTGGGGCGATCAGGGCTTCAAGTTTGAAGCCCGCTATCCAGTGGACGGTCAGTACGCCATCGGCTTCTACGCTTCCGATTTTGATAACAACACCAAAGAAAGCTATGAATTCGTCACCTATCAAGGGGAATAAACCAATCGGCTTGCGCGAAAGTTAGTCCGCTCAATCAAAAAAATCCGCAGGCTTGAGCCTGCGGATTTTCTGATTTGAATTCATCGCATTCTATTTAAAATCTTTTGCGTCGCTTCAAATGCCAAAGGCGGCAAAGCGTCATAGGCGAACCAATCCGCCGCATCCGCATCGTCCGCCGGAACGATCTCGCCGGAAACGATTTCCGCTTGATAAATGATCACAAAATCCGCGCCGCGCTGATGTTCCCGTCCGGCAATCACATCCAGCACGCGCTTCACCGTCACGATCAAATTCGTCTCTTCCAAACATTCGCGCATCGCCGCCTGCGCTGGGTCTTCGCCGCCATTGATAAAGCCCGCCGGTAAAGTCCACAAGCCGCGAAACGGCTCATTCACACGGCGCACTAATAAAACGCGGCGATCTTGTTCAATGAGAACCGCCGCCGCAACTTTTGGATCTATAAAACAAATCCAGCCGCAAGTTGGGCAAATGGGGCGCACCGCGCCAAACTTTTCTTCAAGCCTCGTCGCCGCGCCGCACCGCACGCAAAATTTAACTTGCTCAACCTTACTCATTGCGCCACTTGCGTTTTGCAAATTGATTCATCCAAAACAGCGCCAACAAGCCGAGCAAAATCAGGGCGATTAAAACTACCTGCCAACTGGATGGGACGATCGGCTCCGCTTCTTCCAACGGTTGGGGCTGATTTGGCGATTCTGACGGAGCTTCCTTCGTTGTGGGCGTCTCCGTCATCCGTTCTGCGTCGGTTAGGTTGGCGGCAGATTCAGCGCTCAGCGTCGGTTCCATTTGGGCTTCGGCAATGGCGGCTTCTGTCGCCGCCGGCGCTTCCGTCGCCATCGGCAAATTGAAATTATCTGGCGCGCCGCCGCCTTGACCAACTCCAAGCATCGGAGCAGAAGCCGCGCTATAACTTAAGTTCACCTTTGAAAAATTATTTACAGCCAAAGAAGCTACAAAAAGCAGAGTCGCGAAGGCGGTTGCAAATCTAAAAGTTGGGTATGCTCTCGGCAATGGCGGTTTAAGCCCAACCATTTTTCTGGTGAGCGTAAAATTTTTAGGAGCTTTTCTAACCGGCAGTTTGTGAAGAATGTTTTTCGCTTGGCGTAAGTCTTCGTAAGCCGAAGCAAGTTCGGGGTCCGCTTGGCGGCGTGATTTCACACGCGCAGATTCAGCCGGGTTCAATTGCCCGTCTAAATCTGCAGAAAGTTGTTCAAGGTCGCGGAATCCATTCATTTATATTTCCTCGCTTTCAAGACGAAAAGCCGAGGGCAAAAGTTCCTCAAAGCCGCGCAAACATTCGCGCAGACGTAAACGCGCGCGCGCCACGCGACTCTTCACCGTGCCTAAAGGAATTTTAGAAGCTGTAGCGACTTCGCTGTAATCCAAGCCTTGAATATCAGCCAAGACGACGGCAGTGCGAAATTCAGTTGGGAGCGCATCCAAACAATGTTGAATCGCGTGTTCCAGTTCGTCGGCTTCGGCTTTTTGAGCGGGAGTGAGGTTTGGGTCGGCGAGCGACTTGGGAGAATCAACTTCTTCGCCATCGGCAGTTTCCGGTTCAAGCGGCGTAGTCGGTTTGCGTTTTTGACGGCGCAGTTCATCATAACAAGCGTTGGTGACTGTGCGCATGAGCCAAGCCTTGAAAGAGCCGCCGCGAAATGTGGAGAGACTGCGAAAGGCGGAGATGAAGGCTTCTTGTGAGGCGTCCGCGGCGAGATCGTCATCGCCCAGCACACGGACCGCCGTATTGAAAACCATATCTTGATAATGCAAAACCAAGGTATTGAAGGCGTCTAAATCGCCATGTTGCGCCGATTGAATTAAGGCTGGTTCGTCCATGTTATCTACTCGCGGCTTTTGTATTGTCAGTTGGGGTTTGCCAAAAAACAGCGTATTATTTTTTTAGAAACAGAAAATGAACGTAACGCCAAATAATTAAAGCTATTGCGGTAATGGCAATGAAGACCACCGCTACAATCGGAACGACTGGCATACCGCTCAAGATTAATCCGCGAACAATAAAAGCCAATGGCACGGCAAAAATAACCGCGAGCGGGATTTGCCAAAGCAATTGGCGCTTGAAGCCGGCTTGCGCTTCAAACAAGCCGACCCACAGCGCTAAAACTAACCAAGCCGCAACCAGCGGAAAGAACATCGCCGCCATGCGCGGCAAAAACTGAAGCGCGAATTCATCGTGGGTAACAAACCCAATGACCGTGACGATGGCGATAATCACAATATCGCCGATAATGAGCGTTGATTTTTTATTCATAGGTTGATTATAAAGCGCTCCATTCTTGAAGCGCTTATTCTTCTTTGCGCAAAGCCGGGAAGAGCAGAACTTCGCGAATGGAATGTTTATTCAGCAGAATCATCGCCAGCCGATCTACGCCCATGCCAAAGCCGCCATTGGGCGGCATACCATAACGCATGGCGCGCAGGTAATCTTCATCCAGCGGATGTTTCTCTTCGTCGTCGTTAGTGTAATCACGCCCCATCTCAATGAAGCGTTGTTCCTGATCGAGCGGGTCGTTCAATTCAGTGAAGGCATTGCACAATTCAAAACCGGCGATATAACCTTCAAAGCGTTCAACGGTGAGCGCGTCGCCCGGGATGGATTTCGCCAACGGCGAAATATCGCGCGGATAGTTATATAAGAAAGTTGGCTGAATCAAAGTCGGCTCTAAAAATTCGCCAAGCAAAAAGTCAATCATCTTTCCGCGTGTGGCGGCTGGGTCTGGCGTTTTATTAGGGTGTTTCGCTTTGATCGCTTTGAACAAGGCTTCGGCGGTGGTTTGCTCGGCGATATCAATGCCGCTGGCTTCTAAAATACCTTGCCGCATTTCAAGCCTGCGCCACGGCGGCTTGAATTCAATTTGATGTTCGCCAAAAGTCACTTGGGTGGAGCCAGTCACCTGCTCGGCGGCATAGGCGACCATTTGCTCGGTGAGTTCCATCACTTGCAAGTAATCCGCGTACGCCCAATAAAATTCCAGTTGCGTAAATTCCGGGTTGTGTTTGAAGGAAACGCCTTCGTTGCGAAAGTCTCTGCCGATTTCGTAAACGCGCTCTAAATTGCCGACGAGCAAACGCTTGAGATATAACTCAAATGAAATGCGGAGATACATATCTTGATCGAGTTCGTTGTGATGCGTGGTGAAAGGTCGCGCCGCCGCGCCGCCATACAAAGGCTGAAGGATCGGCGTTTCAACTTCGAGGAAATCGTGATTATCCAAAAATGCGCGCAAGGCTTGCACCAACTTGGCGCGCTTACGAAAAGTCTCGCGGACTTCCGGGTTGACGGCGAGGTCTGCATAGCGCTGGCGGGCGCGTAGTTCTGGGTTATCTAAACTGGCATGACGAACCACCGTGCCGTCATCTAAAGTCACATCTTTGTCAGCGGGGAGCGGCGTCACCGATTTAGCGAGCAGTTTGAAGTCGTAAACATGGAGCGTCGCCTCTCCGCTTTTCGTGCGGAACATAACTCCGCTCGCTTCGATAAAATCGCCGAGATCAAATAATTTATTGAAGAAACTCAATTTTTCATTGAGTTCGTTGATCCGTAAGAACAACTGAATTTTTCCAGCGCCGTCTTCGATGTGGGCAAACGATACTTTTCCGCCGGTACGCATGGAACGAATCCTGCCGGCTAACGTCGCTTGGACTTCAGGAGTTGCGTCTTTTTCCGCAAGTTCAAATTCCGCAATGGCTTGTTTGCTGGTGTGGGTACGCTTGGCGCGCGTAGGATAAGGCTCTACGCCTTCGGCGCGCAGTTCCTCTAATTTTTGTAACCGGATTTTTTCAAGCGAGTTGTATTCTGTCATGCCAGTTTCCTGTTGAATGAGATGGCTCAATTATAAATAAAAAAAGCCCCGCAAGCCAAAATTCAGGCACGCGAGGCTTTGAAGGCGCGTCCTGTTTTAGCCGACTTTAATAATCTTGACGTTATACGTGCCGCCGGGGGTTTCCACTTTGACCACGTCGCCCAGTTTGTGATTCAAGATGGCTTTGCCGATAGGCGATTCATTTGAGATTTTGCCTTCACGCGGGTTGGCTTCCGCCGCCCCCACGATGATGAAAGTCTCAGCTTCAAAATTGCCTTCTTTGATCGTCACTTTTGAGCCGACTTGGATGGCGTCGTGCTTTTTAGGTTTATTATTTTCTTCAATGATTTGGGCAGTGGCGAGGAGCAGGTCTAGCTCTTGAATACGCCCCTCAACAAAAGCCTGCTCATTTTTGGCGGCTTCGTATTCCGCGTTTTCAATCAGCTCGCCGCCTTCCATCGCTTCGTGCAGGCGTTCGGCAACTTCTTGCCGTTTGGCGGTTCGCAAATAGTCCAGTTCCTCTTGAAGCTTTTGAAAGCCCTCTTTGGTCAGGAAATTGGTAGGCATATGTGATACCCTGCTAGATAGAATTTTGCACCTCTTTACAGGGGTGCAATGAAATAAAAAATTTCTGGCTCGTCCAGAAAACGCGCATACTATATCACGATTCAAAACCAGTTTCAAGACCCAAAAGTAGGGTAAACAAAAGCGGCGAATATTCGCCGCTTTCTATTTTATTTCGTCCACATTCTCAGCCCGTGATTAGCCTGCGCGTATTGCGCGATTTTTTCACGCGTGGCTTCGGGGGTTTTGAACAACATGCTCATTTGCGAGAAGTACGCTAAAACCGCCTCCTGCCACAAGCGGACTCCGGTTTCGCTGACCGGATATAGCGTTTCCGTAAAACCGGCGCGGTTCGGGTCTAAATGATCGGGGTGATTGAATAGATAAGGGATGTCTGCCATGTAATATAACGGACGACCCAACGACTCGGCGGCTTGCCGCACGACGACATGGTCCACGTGTTTGCCAATGCTAAATTGACAGATCACTTGATCGTCCGGTTGGAGGCGGGCTTTGAGTTCCTTGGCTATTTCGGCGGAGTAGCCGGCATCCTCTGGGTGCGGTTCGCCGCGTAAAGCCGAATCGTAAAGCCATTCGCCATTTTTTCCGCGGCGGTAAATGCAATCTAAAAAGTCAAGATAAACTGGTTTTGCGCCGAGAATTTCCGCGGCGCGCCGATCTTCGGCTTTACGCACGCGCTCAACTTCTGCGGAGGTCGTCAAATCCCACGATTCGTGGATTGATTTGGCAAATTTGGAAAGTTCGCTAAAAGGCGGTTGTCCGCACATGAGCGTCCACATTTCAACTGTGTGACCCGCCTGCGCTTGATCGTACAACCATCCGCCGGCAGAGAGCGCGGCATCGTCAAGGTGTGGGGAAAGGTATATCCATCGCATGGGCGTAGTTTTACCACAAAATAGTAATGCCAAACAAGTTGAATTCGTGTATAGTATTTGAAACGGAGGCGCTATGCAGGAACGGCGAAAACAAGAGCGAAAGAGTTTGATGGCGTATACGCAAGTGTATGATCTGTACGGCGGTCTTTTGATTGGATACCTTGCCGACTTAAACTTATTAGGCGCAATGGTCATCAGCGAAAGAGAAATCGCGCAATCTACCGAACTGACGCTGGCGATCGAACTGCCCGAATTGCCCGGCGTCACCGCCCTGCGGATCACCATTCCGGCGCGCGTGGCTTGGCATCAACCCGACCTCAGCCCGCAATATTTCAATTTAGGTTTTGAATTCAAAGAAGTGACCGAATTTCAAAGCAAAGTAATTCAGGCGATTATTGATAATTATCAATTTCGGCGCGACGCTCCTAATTACAATATTCGACCAGCGTAATGGATGTTAAAAGCGGGGAGCGTCTAAAGAGCGCACAAAGAACGCGGAGAAATCCTTCTGAAATCTCTCTGCGGCGAAAGGCTCTTTAGCCCATTCCTTTAGACATTTCCCGAAAGCGGGTAAATGCCGTAAACGAATATTCGAGCGCTATAATCTCACAATTGAAAATTCAAATTAACAATTACGCGAAGGATTCCATTTGAACTTTACTCAATTTCAACTCAACCCGCGCTTAATGGCAGGGATTCAAAAAGCAGGTTATGAAACTGCCACGCCCATTCAAGAAGCCGCCATCCCCGCCGCACTGCGCGGACGAGACGTCATCGCCACGGCTCAAACAGGCACAGGCAAAACTGCCGCGTTTGTATTACCCATTTTAAATAAATTGTTGGATGGGCAAAGACATGTTGCGCGGGCATTAATCGTTGCGCCCACCCGAGAACTTGCAGACCAGATTAACGATGTCATTAAAACATTGTCGGTGGGCACAAAGTTGAGGAGCGCCGCCATTTATGGCGGAGTCGGAGCGCAACCACAAATTCAAGCCATAAAAAATGGGGCTGAGATTCTAGTCGCTTGCCCAGGTCGCCTGTTAGATTTAATCGCACAGGGTCATGCCAAAATGAATCATATTGAAATTTTAGTTTTGGATGAAGCCGATAGAATGTTTGATATGGGCTTCTTGCCGGATGTGCGCCGCATTGTGAAGGCTGTGCCAGAAAAAAGACAGACGATGTTTTTCTCTGCGACCTTTCCGCCTGATGTTGAATTACTTGCCCAACAATCGTTAAAGCAACCGCAAAAAATTTCAATGGGCATTATCAAACCTGCGCATACCGTCACCCATGCTTTGTATCCTGTGCCGGCGCATCTGAAATCCGCTTTATTGCTTGAATTATTAAAACAGACCGATACCGATTCGGTTTTAATTTTTACACGCACAAAATATCGCGCCCAAAAAGTTACCCGACAAATTCATCAGGCTGGTTTCAAAGTCACCAGTTTGCATGGCGACCGAACGCAAAATCAACGTCAAGCCGCGTTAAAAGATTTCAAATCAGGCACGCATCCCATCATGGTAGCGACGGATATTGCCGCGCGCGGCATTGACGTGCAAAGTATTTCGCACGTCATCAACTATGATATGCCCGATACCGCCGATGCTTATATTCATCGCATTGGTCGCACGGGTCGCGCACAAAAAACGGGCGATGCCTTCACGCTCATCACCGATGATGATAAAGACATGATTCGCACGCTTGAACGAATCATGGGACATGAAATTAAACGACAAACAGTGGATGGATTTAATTACACGCTTCCTGCCCCGCCCAAATCTGATTCTGGACGAGGAAGAAATTCCCACGCTGACAATTCCCGCCGCCCGCCCAAGCCTGCTTATACCCCAACAAGTTGGACCAGAAACAAGTTAGCGCCGAGAAAGAGGAAATAAAAATTATCGAAAGAGTTTTGTAGTCAGGCTTTTAGCCTGACAACTCTTGCATGAAAACGAACGGCTAAAAGAAATAAAAAAGAGGCTGATGTTTTCACATCAGCCTCTTTTCTTGTCTTAGCTCAATACAGTTACGTTGCTGGCTTGAGGACCTTTAGGACCTTGTTCAACAGTGAACTCGACCTTTTGTCCTTCTTGCAGGTTCTTGTAACCATCGCCTTGAATAGCGGAGAAATGAACGAAAACGTCCTTTCCGCCTTCGCGTTCGATGAAGCCGAAGCCTTTTGTTCCATTGAACCACTTTACTGTACCAACAATTCTTTCAGACATGTTTTGCCTCCTATGGCAATAAAAATTTTTATACCCATGCGGGCATTACATACCCATGCGGGCATTATAGGTCAATCTGTTCGTTCCATCGGAGGTAAAACAAAACTGCCCACAGTGAAACCGTGAGCAGTTGCTGTTCTTCAAGCCAACGAACTTACTGTTTTCCTACTCGCCCAAAGATAACATATTAGAAAATGAAAGTCAATCAAAATTTCACCGCAATATTAAGGTTATAATCTTTTAATATGAATTTTTTAATCACCGGAGCGGCGGGTTTTCTCGGCTCGGCTTTAGCTAACCACCTTGTGCGCGAAGGTCATCAGGTGCGCGGGTTGGATGATCTGACGACTGGCGACCCAAAAACTCTCGCGCCGGACGTGCATCTGACGCGCGGCGAAATGGGCGACCGCCCCAAATTATGGACTTTGCTTCAAGGCGTGGATGTCGTCTATCATTTGGCGGCGCGCGTCTCTGTGCCGGAGTCAGTTTTATACCCGCGCGATTACAACGACGCCAATGTTGGCGGAACCGTCGCTTTGATGGAAGCGATTCGGGATGTGGGCGTGAAGCGCGTCGTTCTGGCTTCCTCCGGCGCGGTGTACGGCGACTTGGCAGAATCTACGCTTCAAGAGACCCTCACGCCCAACCCGCGCTCGCCATACGCAGTTTCCAAACTCGCCGCGGAATATTACGTCCGCACAATTGGCAATTTGTGGAATATTGAAACTGTCAGCTTGAGAATTTTCAACGCTTATGGACCCGGTCAGCGCTTGCCGCCCTCTCACCCGCCGGTAGTGCCGCATTATCTTCGGCAGGCGTTGCGCGGCGGAACTTTAGTGGCGCACGGAGACGGAACGCAAACCCGCGATTATATTTATGTGGATGATGTGGTCAGCGCGATGGTCGCTTCTGCCACCGCCCCCAATTTGAACGGACAGGCGCTCAACATCGGCTCCGGGACGGAGACTTCCGTCAAAGAGTTGATCCATCAAATTTTGAGCGTCACGAATAGCAAAGCCAATGTCGTTTATAACTCGCAAACTTCGGGCGGCGTTTCTCGAATGCGCGCGGATTTGAATCTCGCCAAAGAAAAATTGCGCTTTATACCTTCGATCAAATTAGAAGAAGGCTTGCGGCTAACTTTGCAAAGAGACGCAAGGTTCAAATAACGCAACCTAAAAAATGATCCTGCCTAGAAAATTTTACGAGCGTTCTACCTTAACTGTCGCGCGCGAATTGCTAGGCGCAAAATTGATTCATATTTCCAACGGCAAAAAACTAGTCGGCGCGATTGTCGAAACCGAAGCTTATATCGGCGAGGATGATCTCGCCTGCCATGCCAAAGCCGGGCGCACCAAACGCACCGATCCCATGTATGGCGAAGCCGGACATGCCTACATCTACTTCACCTACGGCAATCATTGGATGTTGAACGCCGTCACTGAAAAGGAAAATTATCCAGCCGCCGTTTTGATTCGGGCGATTGCGCCGCTAGAAGGCGTGGATTTAATGATGGAGCGCCGGCATGGGCGCGACACATTCGGACCCGGCAAACTGACTCAGGCATTGGGCATCACTCTCAGCCAGAACTATGCCGATCTGACTGAGCCAACTTCCCCGTTAAGAATCGAAGCGGGCATTCAAATCTCGGATAAAATCGTGACGATTGGCGCGCGCGTGGGTTTAAATAAAACACCAGAGCCGTGGCTTTCCAAACCATGGCGCTTTCTGGTCAAAGATTGGAAAATCGAATCATCATCTTGGAGGAACAATGGGTTTACTTGAAGGTAAAAACGCTTTAATTTTTGGGCTGGCTAACGAACGTTCTATCGCCTGGGGCATTACGCAAGCTTTCAAACGCGAAGGCGCAAATTTAGGGATTAGTTACGCCGGCGAAATGCTTGAAAAACGAGTGCGACCATTAGCCGAGCAAGTCGGTTGTCAATGGGTGGAAGAATGCGACGTGACCAAAGACGATCAAATCAAGTTAGTCGCTGAAAAAGCCGCCAAACATTTTGGCAAAATTGACGTGTTGGTACATTCCATCGCTTTTGCAGGTAAAGATGAATTAAGCCGACCTTTTCACGAAACCAGCCGCGAAGGCTTTAGAAACGCTTTAGATATTTCAGTTTATTCGTTTGTGGCGCTCACCCACGCCTTTCTGCCATGCTTAAACCCCGGCGCCTCGGTGATGTGCTTGACGTACGGCTCTGGCGCCGTGAAGGTCGCTCCGCATTACAACGTGATGGGCGTTGCCAAAGCCGCATTAGAATCCGCCACCCGCTATTTAGCCTATGATTTGGGTCCGCAAAAAATTCGCGTCAATTCGATTTCCGCCGGACCGATCCGCACGCTGGCGGCGGCGGGCGTGGCTGGCTTCCGCGATATGTACAAGCACTTTGCCGACGCCGCCCCACTGCGCGAAAACGTGACGATTGAGGACGTGGGCGATACGGCGGTCTTCCTCGCTTCGGATTTATCCAAACGCGTCACTGGCGAGATTCAATATATCGACTCTGGCTTTAATATTATGGGCGTACAAATTGGAGACAAGGAAGAGAAAGCCGGGTAAAACGCCGTAAGCCGCTCAGCGCTTGCTCAACTTACCGCCGGTTGCGCGCAACCGGCGGTTTTATTTTAAGGGTAAAATTGCCAGATGTTCAAACGCAACACTACCCCAACGCTCAATCAATCAAAAAACGAATCAGCCCAACCCGTCCAAGCGGTAGAACGGATCACGTCTGTGCTTGGCGCGGGCGTCATTTGGCATGGCAGTATCAACGGTTCTGGCGGCGTGCGCATCGAAGGCGCGTTTGAAGGCGAGATCGCCCTGCGCGGTATGTTGGTTGTCGGCGAAACTGGGCGCGTCACCTGTCAAAACGTGCGCGCCAACACCGTGATTGTGGCAGGCGCCGTGCGCGGCAACATCACCACCCAAAAATTAGAAATCCGCGCTTCCGGCAGAGTGTGGGGAGACGTAGTCACCAGCGCGTTTGCCACTGAAGAAGGCGCATTCTTACGCGGGCAAATTCGGACGGAAGAAACGGTCGAACTTAATCTCGAGCCTGCTCCTGAAACCACTCCGGCAGAAGCCGCCGCTGAAGAGACTATCGCGCAAACGCCGATCCAAATCCCACCCCCCGAAGTCGCAACCACGCCGCTCAGCGAGCCTGCCAAAGCGCCGCGCAAAAAGAAAAGCGAATAGAGTAAGCAGACCCTAAAGGTCTTCAAGACTTTCAGGGTCTTTTTTTATAAACCATGAAATATACAGAACTCAAGATTCAAACCCAGCGCGAATTTCCCAACAACATGCGCAGTCGCGGTTTTGGCTGGCTGGCGCGCGCAAACTATGTGACTCGTGAAAACGAACTAACCGATTTAGGTAAACATTTCATTTCGCATTTACAACAATTGCCAAAAGACGATTTCATTTCTACGCTCTCCGTGTTAGCAAACGAAAACGAAATTTACTTTCCGCTTTCCGCCGGCGATCTAGAACTAGCCCACTGTGAAGCGTGTAAATATACAGAGCCGATTGAAACCGCTAAATTCAAAAAGACAATCTTCGCCCAAGCCGCGATTCTACCGCTTGAAAAAATATCCACGCCCGAATGCAATACTATCGAGGCGCTGGCAAACTTCTTGAACATCCCTAAAGAGCAAACCGCCAAAGCCTTGATGTTCACGCGCCTAGCGGACAATCAATTGATCTTCGTCGTCCTACGCGGAGATATGACTCTCAGCGAGGCGAAACTAAAAAACGTCGTCGGCGCAATAAAGCTTGCAGATGCAGAAGCCATCGCAAAGTCCGGCGCGGTCGCCGGGTACGCTTCGCCCATCGGCTTGAAAGACGCGCTAATCATCGTGGACGATTTGATCCCACGCTCCCCCAACCTTGCGGCTGGCGCTAATGAGTTTGGCTATCATTTCATCAACACAAATTGCAATCGAGATTACCAGCCGGAAATCACAGCCGATTTAGCGCGCGCCAAAGCGAACGACCCATGCCCAAACTGTAACGGCAACCTCTCCGTTTTATCCGCTATCCGTTTATCCGCTTCTCAATCCACGTTGGAGTTTGAAAATATCCTGCTCGCCCTCGCGGAAACTTATCACGACGAAAAAGGTTTAGCCTTTCCAAAATCCGCTTCGCCGTTTGAGGTTTACTTAATGCACATTGCCGGCAAAAACATAGACACCAAAGCCAAAGCTGAAGAACTATATCGGCAATTAACCGCCGCCGGCATAACTGTTTTATTCGACGACCGCGACGAACGCGCCGGCGTAAAATTCAACGATGCGGATTTGCTGGGTTGTCCGCTCAGAATTACGGTCGGCGAAAAAGCGCTGCAAAACGGAATGGTAGAATTTAAGCGGCGTTCTGAAAAAGACAACCAACTCGTTCCAATTGATAAATTACTCGAACATCTAAGCTAAAGGATTACGGCTACGTTTTATGAAAATTTCCATGTCCTCTCCCGACCTAAACGAAGCAGACCGACAAGCGGTGATCAACGTGATCAACACGCCGATTCTGAGCATGGGTCAACACACCGCCGATTTTGAAAAAGCGTTCTGCGAATACACCGGCGCGAAATATGCCATCTCGGTCAACTCCGGCACCGCCGGTTTGCATTTATGCGTGCGCGCGGCGGGCATTGGCGCAGGCGATTTGGTCATCACCACGCCATTTTCATTTGTTGCTTCCACCAACGCCTTATTATTTGAGAACGCCATCCCAATCTTCGTAGATATTGATCCGCGCACCGGAAATATCAACCCGGAGTTGGTCGCTGAGGCGGCAAAAAATATTGAGAAATATTTACCGCGCAAAGGCGCCGAGAAACATGGCGACCTAAAAGCGCTTTTACCTGTGGACGTTTTCGGTCAGCCCGCCGATATGGATGCGCTCAATCAAATTGCCCAAGAGCGCGGATTAACGGTCATTGAGGATTCGTGCGAAGCCTTAGGCGCAACCTATAAAGGCAAACAAGCCGGTACGCTGGGCAATTATGGGATTTTCGCGTTCTATCCGAACAAACAAATCACCACTGGCGAAGGCGGCGTGATTATTACAAATAACGAGCGGGACGCCAACTTCATGCGCGCCTTACGCAATCAGGGGCGCGCGCCGGGCGATACATGGCTACAACACACCCATCTCGGCTATAACTACCGCATTGACGAAATGTCCGCCGCGCTGGGGGCTTCACAAATGACTCGGCTGGATGAAATTCTCTCGAAACGGGAACAGGTGGCGGCGTGGTATGAAGCGCGGCTTGCCGAAATCCCCGGCGTAGAAATCCCCTTCATCGCAACTTCCACAACGCGCATGTCTTGGTTTGTCTATGTCATCCGCTTCAATCCAAAAATCAACCGCGATGCAATTGCCAAAAAATTAGAAGCGCGCGGCATCCCCGTGCGACCTTACTTTTTGCCGATTCACTTACAACCGTATATTGTCGAGAAGTTCGGCTACCAAGCCGGCGATTTTCCGGTGACGGAAGATTTAGGCAAGCGCGGGCTGGCTGTTCCATTCAGCGGCGTGATGACGGAAGCGCAAGTGGATTATGTTTGCCAGATCATTCGAGAAGAAACGCGCGGTCAGTAACGATGAACGTCGGCTATTTTCCCCCGCCCAAAAGACGCGGCTTAATCGTACACGGCGTGATTATCTTTGGGCTGGCAATCGTCGCGGCATTTGGGTTCGTGAATTTATCGCGCGCCGCCGTCGGTCCGCAATTGCTGATCGCCTTGTTAATTTCATTTTTCGCATTCGCGCCCATTCCCCTGCTGGCGTATCGCGGATATTCTTTATGGCGCGCAAATTACCATTTGGATCGTGATAGTTTTGAAATTCATTGGGGCTTGCGCGTTGAAACGATCCCGCTGACGGATATTGAATGGATGCGCCCAGCCGACGATTTAACCAAGCCGTTAAGTTTGCCCGCCCTGCCCTTGCCCGGCAGTTTGGTCGGCACGCGCCGCCATCCAGATTTAGGGTTAGTGGAGTTTCTCGCCGCCGATGCGCGTAAACTTTTATTGATCGCCACCGCCAAGCGCGTCTTTGTGATCTCGCCCGCCGAACCCGCCGCGCTCGCGCAAACTTTCGCGCGCGCCACCGAAATGGGAAGCCTCGCGCGCGCCGAAGCCAAATCCGTTTATCCGTCATTTGTCATCACGCGCGCTTGGGAAAATAACTGGGTGCGTTATCTGTGGCTCACGGCTTTATTTTTGAACGTCGGTTTATTTGTTTGGGCAAGCCTGATCATCCCCAGCATTTCGCAAATTACGCTCGGGACGCAATTTAGCGGCAGTCCGCTTGAAGCGCTTCCCGCTTCTCAACTGATCATCTTTCCAGTCGCCAGCCTGTTGCTCGCCATCGTCGGCTGGATCGCCGGTCTATATTTTTATCGGCTGGAACGCGAGCGCGCGCTGGCGTTCATTGTTTGGGGTTCCAACGTCCTCACGGGTTTATTATTTTTATTAGCGATGCTTTTCATCATCACAACGCCCATCTAAAACATGCAAATCATCTTTGGCTTTTTCATCGCAACCGGCATTGCCTTCTTCGCCTACAAAGTTCACAGCTTAAACGTCAGCGGCGCAATCGCCGCCGCCTGCATTGGCGCAATCATCTTTGGCGTTGGCGGTTGGCAATGGGCAATTCTTTTACTGGCTTTTTTTATCACCTCATCCGCCCTCAGCCGCGCCTTCAAAAAGAAAAAACAAAATCTGGATGAAAAATTTTCCAAAGGCAGTCAGCGGGATGCCGGTCAAGTCCTCGGCAACGGCGGCATCGCCGCTTTTTTTGCCGCGCTACATTTCTTTTATCCAAACGAAGCGTGGGTATGGTTATGCTTCGCCGCTTCGCTCGCCGCCGTCAACGCCGATACCTGGGCAACCGAACTCGGCGTATTAAACCCGCACCCCCCGCGCATGATCACCAACTTAAAAAAAATTGTGGAAAAAGGAACCTCCGGCGGAATCTCCTTAATCGGCACGCTCGCCGCTTTAGCTGGGTCTGCCTTAATTGCCTTCCTCGCCGCTCTCCTAGCTGATAATTGGTCGGTCTTCCCGATCATCACCCTCGCCGGATTTTCCGGCTCCCTCTGCGACTCATTCCTCGGCGGCACAGTGCAAGCTATGTACTTCTGCCCAAAAGAAAATAAAGAGACCGAGAAGCACCCGCTTCACACCTGCGGAACAAAGACCGTTCACCTGCGCGGCTGGAAATGGCTGGATAATGATTTAGTCAATTTAATCTGCGGCGCATTCGGAGTCATCATCATCTTATTACTAAAAAGGTTGATCTAAAATGATCTCAACCAAACCCATCCTCGTCACCGGCGCCAGCGGATTTATCGCCATTCACACGATTGCCCAGCTTTTAGAAAAAGGCTACCAAGTTCGCGGCACGCTCCGTTCATTATCAAAAGAAAATGAAACCCGCGCATCCATTGCCAAGTTAGCGCAGGCGAACAATCGGCTGGAGTTACTGCCCGCAGATTTGAATCAAGACGCAGGTTGGCGCGAGGCGTTGAAAGACGTCGAATATGTTTTGCATATCGCTTCCCCATTTCCATTAGACGAACCCAAAGACGAAGACGAGTTAATCGCCCCCGCCGTACAAGGGACTTTGCGCGTCTTGCGTTTCGCGCACGCCGCGCACATTAAACGAGTCGTGCAAGTTTCGTCAAACGCCGCCGTTTCCGCCGGACATGCCAGTGAAAACAGAATCTTCACCGAAGCGGATTGGTCTATTGTTGAAAATAAGATTGGGGCATATTCAAAGAGCAAAACCCTCGCAGAACGCGCCGCCTGGGAATGGATCAACAGCTCTGAAAATAAAAACAAAATGGAAATGGTCGCCATCAACCCGCCTTTTGTTTTGGGACCCGTACCCAACCAAAACTATAACACGTCGTCAGAATTGATTCGCACATTCATGTTGCGGCAAGTCCCCGGCACAGCCCGCATCAAAATGGCGATAGTGGACGTGCGCGATGCGGCTTCGGCGATCATCCTCGGGATGGAGACCAAAGAAGCGGCGGGCAAGCGTTTTCTAGTTTCCGCCGGAGAATTATGGACAAAAGAAATCGCGGATATTTTGCACAATGAATATTCAAAACGCGGCTATAAAATTCCGACCTTGCAAGTTCCCAGTTTTCTAGTGCGTTTACTCGCGCGCTTTGACAAAAAAATCTCCTTGATCGTCAACACTTTAGATTGGGATTACCAACTCTCCAGCGCGCAAGCCGAAAAAATTTTGAAGTGGACTCACCGCACGCCCAAAGAAGCCGTGCTGAGTATGGCTGAAAGTTTGGTTGAACAAAAAATTTTGTAACGATTCAAGTAAAGGAGCGTCTCATGCGAATCTATAAATACTGGTCGGCTGAAAAAGCGCAAATTGAAATCCAGGGCGAATTAAAACCGCTGACAACTTACGGCGGATCAAACGTCTCGTTGGACGAAGCCGCTTCCCGCGCCAAAGAAAAAATGGAAAAGGTCAAACGCCAGATTCGCGGCGAACGCAATCTCTTTGAGGATTACGAAGCCGAGATCCGCGAAGAAATTTTGCAAACGCTGGACGAGCGCAACATCATCACCCGCAACCGCTATGGGGCGCGAGTGCTAAATTGCGCAGGGCTGATGTTCCTCGACATTGATAAGCCCAAGCCCGCCGGTTTTGCGGGACTCTTCAAAAAGAAATCTGCAGAAAGCGCCAAAGAACAAATTTACGAGATGGTGCGTAATTTAGCCGCGTCCAAATATGCGGCGCTGACATTTCGCCTCTACGAGACGTTTCAAGGCGCGCGCGTCATTGTATTGGGCAAGGATTTTGACCCAAGCGAACGCGCCACATTAGAGATGATGAAAGATTTCAACTGTGATTTGCTCTATACAACGCTTTGTATCAAGCAAGCCTGCTTCCGCGCCAGATTGACTCCCAAGCCTAAAAGAATCAATTTGGAAGCTTATAAAGTTAAATATCCGCAAGAGGGCGTGGATGCGGCGTTTACAGCTTGGTTACAAAGCTACGAACAAGCCAGCCGCAATTTCAGCGTCTGCCGGTTTGTGGAGCAGATCGGCTCCAGCGCGCTAAGTTTGCCGGAAGCGGTGCGTTTACATGATGAGGCGACCGGCGCAATGCACAAAGCTCCCTTAGCTTAAAACGTAACGGCTACTTCGTGGAAGTAGCCGTTACTTAATCTATCCGCGCCAAATTTTGAAATCTTTCAAACTGGAGCCGCCTAAAAATTCGCGGGCAATTGAATTCGCCGGAACTAAACTTGCATCTAGCGGCAAGAACCATTCCAAGAATGCGAGCAAGCGGCGGGCTTCGATAAATTCCGGGGCATTGTACGGCACTTGCCGCAGGAGCGGATCCGCTAGAGGTTTTAAGGTAGCCAACTCAAACGCCAGCGCGGAATTGAACATTACATTGGCATTTTCTTGATATGGGAAAATATGGCGCTTCTCGCCGCGCCGCACGGATTCCCAATTGGCGAGCGTTTGCATAGCGGAATAGCCGCGTTCGCGGGCATCGCGCACGATGCGGCGGATGAGGCGCGTATCGGTTGTGGAGATGCGGTTTTGGCGGTCTAGGTTTAACTGTGTCAGAGCGGAGACATAAATCCGAAACGCTGAATCAGCCCAATGGTCGGGAATGAGGCGCGGGTTCATCCCATGAATACCTTCCAAAATAATCGGCTGACCTTTTTCCAATTTGACAAAATCGCCCGCTTCGCTTCTACCTGCGCGGAAGTTGTATTTGGGTAAGCGAACTTTTTCGCCGCCGATCAATTTTTCCAAATCTTTAGCCAACTGTTTGAGGTTTAACGCTTCGATGGTTTCAAAATCAAAACGTCCATCGGCGTCGCGCGGGGTATCTTCGCGATCTACAAAATAATTATCTAACTCCAGCGGATAGGGCGAAATGCCGCGCGCCAATAATTGCACAGCCAAACGGCGCGAGGTGGTGGTTTTGCCGGAAGAAGAAGGTCCCGCGATGAGAATAATTTTTGCGTTTTGATCTTCGATCTGTTGCGCGAGTTGCGAGATATGACCTTCGTGCAAGGCTTCGGAAACTAAAATCAGTTCGTCTGCCCTGCCCGCTTGAATAGCGTCGTTCAACGCGCCGACATTATCAATGTTGAGAGCTTCCAGCCAATCGCCATATTGACGAAAAGCCCTGAGCAATTTTGGATACTTGCCCATTGGCTCGAGCGCGGTGGGCGCATGGCGGCGCGGAAATTGAATGAGAAAACCGCCGTTCGCTAATTTCAAATCGAACCATTTGAGATAGCCGGTGGAGGGAACCATATAGCCGTGCATGTAATTCATTTTTTCGCCCAAGCTATACATGGTGAGGTAATCCTTGCGGCGATGCGCCAGCAGACGCAGTTTATCTTCGTAGCCGTTTTTTTTGAAGTAAGCCATCGCCTGCTTAATGGGGACTTCTTTACGTTTGAACGGAAGGTTTTGTTTGACCAGCTTTTTGAGCGTGGTTTTTACCAGATTCAATTCTTTTTGGTTGAGCGGTTTGCGCCCAATCACTTCACAATAAAATCCGCCTGAAGAAACGGAGTGATCAATATAGAGTTTGGCTTTGGGAAATAATTCCGCGAAGGTCATATCTAATAAAAAAGCCAGCGAGCGGCGATAGATGCGCGCGCCATCCGCCGAACGCATGGTGACTGGTTCGCATTGGGCTTCCAGCATAACTGGATAGGTCAACTCGTGGATTTGGTTATTGATGATCGCGGCGACAATGGGCGCGGAAAAATCATGCTCAGCCGGCTTGAGGAATTCTTCCAGCCGCGTGCCGCGCGGCGCGGAGAGGATTTTACGGTTAGGGAGGTAAAGCTCCACATTGGGATTGGGTTTGTTGATTTGGATTGACATATTTTTTCTTCTTTGAAATTCAAAAATGACGCGCTTTACGCGAGTTGCGAGAGTAGTTTCTCAGGCTGTTGGGCGTATGTTTCCAGCGGGATTTCTTTTTTGGTGAGCGCCAATAATGTGTTGGCGAGCAAGGCGTTCACGGGCGTTGGAATGCCCAAGCGTTGCCCCTCGCGCGCCACTGCGCCGTTTAAATATTCCACTTCACTTTTGCCGCGCCCGGAATGTAAATCAATATGAAAGGAGGGCATTTTATTTCCGCGTTTGCCGCCCGCCACACGCGAGACTGCAGGTTGCGAAAGCCAAAGCGGTAATTGTGCCGCAAAAGCCAAAGCGCGAACTGGCACGTTAGGCACGTCAACAACTTCAAGGTTCAAGGCTTTCATCACCGCCAAACATTCATTCAGCATGTCAATTTCAAGTTTGTATAATTTTTTATCGGCTAAAACCGCTTTGGGCGGCAGATCCAAAATTGCGGAGCTGGCGTTGGAAACCAAATTGGCGAACATTTTCGACCATTTCATGCTTTCGGCATGAGGATAGAGGCGGGCATTCAAAAACGCTCGTTGAAAAACTTCAACCAGTTTTTCCGAAAGCGGATGCCCTGCCGCCACCCCGACCCCGCCTAACTTTTCTAGGACGATATCGCCGGCATTCTTCTTTCTGACGGATGTGGTCACTGTGCCGTAAATGACTTTATCTTTTCCGAGCGTTGCGGCGATCAGCGGCTCGTTATCCACGCCGTTAGATAAACATAAAATGGGCGGCATTTTTTCGGCAAAAGGTTTAAGGCTGGCGAGCAAGGCGGGCAAATCATACGATTTCAAAGCGACTAGCGCAACGTCAAAGGGACCGAATTTCAACGCGGCTTCCAGCGCGGATGCAAACGTAAACGCGCGCGGTTCGATCAGAAACGCATCTTTGACTTGTCTGTTTTGATCAAGAGTGAGGTCTAAACGCAAGCCGCGAGTTTTCAACGCTTCGATATTTTTTTCGCGCTCGATAAAGGTCACCGACTGCCCGGCTAAAATCAAAGAGCCGCCAATATATGCGCCGATTGCGCCGGCGCCGAAAATCAAAAATTTTAGAGGAGATTGTGAAGTAGGCTGTGCCAAAGGGACTCCGCGTTATTCTAAATTAGCGCAATGCGCATGATCGTTAAGCCGCTCAATTGCCCAACGATGCTGATGCGAAAAATAAATCAACTGCGCAAAAGCGGCGTTATTAAAGCGAAAACGAGTTCCGGCATTATTAGCTTGCGGCGCAACTCCGATAATGGCGTGCATCACTTGATTGAGCAAACCGCCATGCGAGACAATCAAATATCTGGCAGGTTCGCGTTTCAGTAAATTATGCAAAGCCTGCCCGGCGCGCAGGAACAATTCCCAATCGCCTTCGCCATCCACGCCGACCGCGTCATACGGCGTAGTGAACGCTGGTTGTTGAAAATTCTGACGAACTTCGTGAACTGTCAGCCCGGAAAATTCGCCGTTATCTCTTTCCATCCACAACGGCTCGTATTCAACTTCCAAATTCAAGGCGGAGGCGATAGTTTCTGCCGTTTCCTTGGCGCGTTCCAAAGGGCTGGAAATTACATAATCAAATTTTACTTTTTCATTTTTCCAGCGTTCTGCCAAAGCGCGCGCCTGCGCGCGCCCCTTATCGGTCAATGGGTATTCCGCCTGCCCTTGCCAGCGCGATTCTAAATTCCCTACCGATTCGCCGTGCCGTAATAAAGTAATATAAAACGGAGGCATGTAATTATTCATCACGCCGTTCCTGACGAATAAGATAAGCGGGGCGGCGTTTAACTTCCTGGAAGATGTAGCCGATATAAACTCCAATAAATCCGAGCAGAATCATAATTGTGCCGCTGGCAATTAAGATGATGGACATCAATGAACTCCAGCCGGGCACGATGCGGTCAAATTGACCGGTGAGCCATAAATTGGAGACATACACAACTTGAACGCAAGCTAGGATAAAAAATAAAACCCCAACGCTCAAGCCAATATATAAAGGAGTTAATGAGAAGGAAAAAATTGCATCCGAAGCCAGCCGTACCATTTTGCCAATTGAATATTTAGATTTGCCAGCGATGCGTTTCGTTTCCTGAAACGGCAAAACGACCGCTTTGAAGCCCATCCACGAAACCATGCCGCGCAGGAAGCGATGATACTCCGGCATGGATTTTAAGCCGTCCACCGCCTGGCGCGACATGGCGCGAAAATCTGCCGCGCCGGGCAAAACGCTCGTCCCGCTGACGATATTCAATAAGCGATAGAAAATACTCGACGTAAAATTTTTGAAGAAAGACGGGTCGGTGGCTTCAGCGCGCTGGCCCTGCACAATATCAAAACCTTGTAAAACTAAATCTAGCATTTGTGGAATGATTTCCGGCGGATGCTGTCCGTCGCCATCCAGCGAAACGACAATATCGGCAGTGGACGAATCTAAACCGGCGGTCAGCGCGGCTTGATGTCCAAAATTGCGGCTGAGTTGAAGCAAGGTCACTCTTGGGTCATGGACCGCAAGCGCTCTCAGCGTATCCGCCGTCCCATCGCTTGAGCCGTCATCCACATAGATAAAGCGGATTTCCTGCGCAAGCGCATCTACAACCTCACAAATGCGTTTGTGCGTATGTTCAACAACCCCAGCTTCATTGAAAATCGGGATGACTAAATCAACTGTTATTTTTTTAGCAGGCATTCGGAAGATTCTACCACGCGCTTCAGAGCTTAACTCCGTGCCGTTCTGCCAATACGCGCAGGGTTCGCTCCATTTCGGCAGTCTTTTGATGCGTATCCCAACCTAAAGAATCTCCCAAAACATCCGCAAGTTCTTCAAGCATTGGTTTCGTCACGCGCCCCAGCATTGCCAACAATGTTCTTCTCAAAATCAAATCTTCTAGATGGATAATTTTTTCATGTTGCGCCAAGAATGCAATTTCACGCCTTGAATATTCTGGCAGAGATTTCAATGGAGCGTCGTTGGCTTGATTGATAAAACTCGCCACGGCTTCAATCCGCGAGCCGTATCTGGCGTATAAGGTCTGCAAACGGTCTTTGCTCAACCCAGTCCAAGCGGCAAAACCGTCTAATTGACGAGATTGTTCATTTGCATCAACGGCAAAGCCGCGCCCGCCGCCAATCGGCAAATCGCGTGTGCTTTTCTGGCGGCGCTTTGCGAGGAAGTCCAAAGCTTTATCCGTGACTTGTTCGGCAAAAGCGCGGAAGGATGTCCACTTGCCGCCGACTAATGAATATACAGGGTAGGTTAAGTTGGTCCACTCGCCGCTTAGGACTTCAATGCTATGATCGCGGCTAAACTGACCCGCATTTTTTGCAACGCTGTTTGCCAACGGGCGCACGCCAGTAAAATGAAAAACAATCTGCTCGCGGGTTGCTTGGATTGTGGGAAATACCCGCGCAATCATGCTGAGGAAATAATCTATTTCTTCTTCGGTACAAGCCGCTTCATCGGGGTGGTCAATTTTTATATCGGAGGTACCAACCAAAACGCGGTCTTGAAGCGGGAAGATTAAAACAATCCGCCCATCTTTGTTTTCAAAGAAAAATTCGTTTTCGCCAATCGCCGCGCGCAGTTCGGGATGATTCAAAACGAGATGCGAGCCTTTGGTGCCGCCAATATATTTTGTGGAAAGCCCCAGCCCGTAATTTGCAAAGTCAATCCATGGACCTGCGGCATTAATTACTAACTTAGGCTGAACTTCATAGGTCTCGTCGGTCAATTCATCGCGTAGCAAGATTTTGTTTTTTTCGCCGCTGACCATGCTGACGTAATTCAAAGCGCGCGCATTAGAATTTTCGGTTTCAGCGTCCAAGATCAATTCCAGCGCCAAGCGTTCGGGGTGAGAAATTAAACCGTCATAATAAACGGCGGTATTGACGATATTTGGGTTTAACTTTTTCCATGTATTAAGCGAAGCGCTACGCGATAAAAATTGATGGCGCGGTACAACTCGGTTTGAACCGGTATAAGCGTCATACATCATCAAGCCAAGTTTGATGATCAACGAACCGCGCTCGGCAGGTTTATCTAATAACCCTAAGAACTTGAAGGGCGCGTTGAAAATGCCTGAGAGTCTGGTAAAGATTGGGATGGCGGTCGCCAACGGTTTCACAATATGCGGCGCGTTCTTAATCAAACGATTGCGTTCTTGCACAGCCTCGCGCACCAAACGAAATTCGCCATTTTCTAAATAGCGAATGCCGCCATGCGCCATGTGTGAAGATGCGGCGCTTGCGCCAGAGCAGAAATCCCCGCGCTCCACCAGCAGAACATCCACGCCGTTAATCGCCAAATCACGGAATGCGCCGATGCCATTGATGCCCGCCCCAATAATCAACACCGAAACATTCGGATTTTCTTTAAGTGTAGAAAGAATTTCGTTACGATTCATTGGTGATCCAAAAAGTTTTTGCCGCGAATTTCGCCAATTGACGCGGATTTTTGATTTTGTTTTTGCGACTTAATAATACGCCGATATTCCAAAGAGTTTGCGCCAAAATTTAAAAGTAATCCAAGTTGCAATCCTGTCGCAGTTAAGTAATGAATGATTTGCGCTTCATGAGCAGAGTTGAATCGAGAAACTGATTTTATTTCGACGATAATTTTCCCGTCAACCACCATATCGCCTTCATATTCGCCAATCAAATCGCCTTTATACGATATAGGCAATTTAACTTTTCTTTCAAAAGGGATCTGACGGAGTCTTAATTCCTTTTCAAGCGCAGACTGATAAACTGCTTCAAGAAAACCAGAGCCAAGAACGGAATGCACCTCCATTGCCGCTCCAACAATTGCATAGGATAATTCTTTATAAAGCAGTTCAGCCATAATTTATCCCAAAATTATAATCTGCGAAAATTCGCGTAATCTGCGGCAAAAAATTATTCAACCCAATCAAACGTGCGTGTGATTGCTTTCTTCCAGCCTGAGTATAAACCCTCTCGCTGATTCGCGCTCATTTTTGGAGACCATTCTTTATCTTTTTTCCAATTGACGCGCAGTTCGTCATAATCTTTCCAAAAGCCAACCGCCAACCCAGCCGCGTACGCCGCGCCTAAGGCAGTCGTCTCCGCCACTTTTGGTCGCACCACTGGCACATCTAAAATATCCGCTTGAAATTGCATCAACAACTCATTGAAGACCATCCCCCCATCCGCCTTCAACGCCTTAAGTTTGACGCCCGAATCGGCTTCCATCGCGTCTAACACTTCACGAGTCTGATACGCAGTTGCTTCCAATGCCGCGCGCGCAATATGATTTTTATTGACATAACGAGTCAAGCCAGCGATCACGCCGCGCGCATCAGACTTCCAATAAGGCGCATATAACCCGCTAAAAGCTGGGACAAAATAAATGCCGCCGTTATCTTCGACATTCTTCGCCAACGCCTCCGCCTCCGCCGACGATTGAATCAGTCCCAAGTTATCTCTCAGCCACTGAATCAACGCTCCGGCAATTGCAATTGAGCCTTCTAAGGCATACACCGCTTTTTGATTTCCAATTTTATAACCAAGCGTCGTCAATAAGCCCGCGTTACTTTGCACAGGGTTTAGACCAGTGTTCATCAACATAAAGCAACCCGTGCCATAGGTATTTTTCGCTTCGCCCGCGCTGTAACACGTTTGACCAAACAAAGCCGCTTGCTGATCGCCTAAATCGCCAGCGACAGGAACGCCTTCTAAAATTACTTTTGCTTGTCCGTATACTTCAGCGGAAGATTTGATTGCAGGCAATAGCTCTTTTGGAACATCCAACAACTTAAGCAGTTCGTCATCCCAATCGAGCGTATGCAAATTCATCAGCAAAGTGCGTGAAGCATTGGTAACGTCAGTAACGTGCTTGCCGGTCAAATTCCAAATGATCCAAGTATCCATTGTGCCAAATAGCAACTCCCCTTTTTCGGCTCGCGTTCTCGCGCCGGCGATATTGTCTAAAATCCATTTTATTTTCGGACCAGAAAAATAGGTAGCTAAGGGTAAACCAGTTTTTGAACGTAACCGATCTTGCCCGCCTGCTTTGGCTAATTCATTACAAATCACGTCGGTGCGCGTATCTTGCCAAACGATGGCGTTATAAATCGGCCTGCCCGTTTCCTTCTCCCAGATGACCGTCGTCTCGCGTTGGTTCGTGATTCCGATGGCGGCAAGATCTGAAGAAGAACAATTGGCTTTTTCCAAAGCGCCTTGCATCACGGCTTGCGTATTTTGCCAAATTTCAAGCGCATCGTGTTCCACCCAGCCCGGCTTAGGGTAAATTTGCCGATGTTCTTTTTGATCCGCCGCAATCACATTGCCGGCATGATCAAAGATAATAAAGCGTGTGCTGGTGGTGCCTTGATCTATCGCGCCGATATATTTGGACATAAAGTAATTCCTTTGATTAATTGTAAAACAAAAAGACGGACAAGTTTGTCCGTCTTTTGAATTTTATGAATTTCCGCTTACGTCTATAAACTTCAGCGCGGGATATTTCTCGGCATAATGCTTCAGCAAAAAAGCGGAGCCAAAGAGCGCCACCCAAGCCTCGCGTGAGTCGCGGACGATGATAACCTCGCCGCGATTGGGTAAGGCTTCTACATCTTTATCTTCTCCTTGAATCCAGCGCAGTAAAACATGCGGCAATCTCTCCAATTCAGTTGGCACGTTATATTCAGCCTTCAAGCGCGCTTGTACCACGTCAAATTGCAACTGCCCCACCACCGCCAAAATTGGCTCGCGCTTAAAGGCGTTGATGTTATACATCACCTGCACCGCGCCTTCGCTTTCTAATTGCGAAAGCCCCTTGGCAAATTGTTTTTGTTTATTCAAATCCGTATTTCGCAACAAGGCAAAATGCTCAGGCTGAAAGCGCGGAAGCGCCACAAACTTAACCTGTTCGCCCGCGCAGAGCGTATCGCCAATGGCAAAGCCATCGTTATTTGGAATGCCCAAAACATCTCCGGCAAAGGCTTCGTCAATAATTTCTCTTTCGGTGGCAAAAGGCTTATATGGGCGTAACAAACGAATCATCTTGCCGCTCTGGGCGTGCAGTAAATCCATGCCGCGCTCAAAGCGCCCCGAACAAATTCGCAAAAAGGCGACGCTATCGCGGTGTTTCGGATTCATATTGGCTTGAATTTTGAATATGAATCCAGAGAAATCTTTTTCCTGCGGAGAAATGATGCGGTCTTCGCTTTCATAGGGTTGCGGTTCAGGCGCGTATTGAATAAACGTATCCAAGAATTGGCGCACGCCAAAATTCGTCACGGCGCTGCCAAAAAAGACCGGCGTTTGTTTTTCATGCAACACTTCTTGATGATTAAAGACCACGCCTACCTCATCCAATAAATGCACGCTTTCAACCAGTTGCTCTGCGCGAGTTTGAGATAAAACTTTTTTAGCTACCAGCTCTTCCAAAGGCATAAATTCTTCCAATGCCCGGCGTTCGTTGCGTTCCGTTCTTTCAAAGAGATAAACGCCTTTCGCGGCGCGGTCATAGACGCCCTTAAATTCAGGTCCATCGCCAATGGGCCAGTTCATCGGCACAGGCTCCATACCTAAAACTTTTTTGATCTCATCCAGCAAATCCAGCGGGTCGCGGGCGGGACGATCCATCTTGTTGATAAACGTAAAAATTGGAATGCCGCGTTTGCGACAAACTTCAAACAGTTTGAGAGTTTGCGGTTCAATACCCTTCGCCGCATCCATCACCATCACGGCGCTATCCACAGCCGAGAGCGTGCGGTATGTATCTTCCGAAAAATCTTGATGCCCGGGCGTATCTAACAAATTGACGACGCAATTTTTATAGGGGAATTGCAAAATTGTAGAGGTAATGGAAATGCCGCGTTCGCGTTCCATCTCCATCCAATCGGAGGTGGTGGCGCGTTGATTCTTGCGGGCGCGCACATTGCCCGCTAACTCGATGGCGTTGCCATACAGAAGCAGTTTTTCCGTCAGCGTAGTTTTCCCCGCGTCAGGATGCGAGATGATCGCAAAGGTCCGGCGTGAGGCGATGGATTTATTAATTGTTACTTGGTCTTGCATTTGGTCTCCTGAACTTGCAAAGCGGTACATTTTAGCATAAATCTCAAAAGCTCCAAAAAACCCTTGTCACAAAAACAAGGGTTGCTTATTTACAGGTTTTAATTCTACTTTTTGGTCGTTTTACGAATTGCAGGCTTCCTTTTTTTGACAGGCTTTTCCACAACTGGCGCCTCCACCGCTTCTGCTACTGCAATTTTAGAAACCGAATCATTAAACAATTGATAAGCCATCGCCGCCAACAAAGCGCCGATCAATGGACCGAAAAAATAAATCACATAAGTCTGCGGGTTTGCAAAACTCGGATCTGTATAAATAGCGGGACCAAATGTGCGCGCAGGGTTAAGCGAAGCGCCAGTTAATGGTCCGCCCATCAAGATGGCGATTGTTACAGTCAGCCCAATCGCCAGCCCGGCAAACTGCCCCGATTTTTCTGCAACCGCATTATGCAAAATTGCATTCATCAAAAAGAAAGTAAGGATAATTTCAACCAGCATAGGCAGAAAAATAAAAAAGCGGCTATCAGCCACAGCGCTCGCTTGCGTTAAAGATCCAATGGTTGCTCCGGCAGAAATATCGCCATAAAATAATTTCAAAAGAAATGCCGCGAGAATTGCGCCCAAAAATTGAGGAAGCGCATAAGAGACTAGAGCCAGCCCGCCTTTTACTTTTCCGACAGCCCATAAACCAAATGTAACTGCCGGGTTAATATGCGTACCAGAAATATAACCAAAGGTGTAAACAAAGACTGCAACCGTAAGCCCATGCGCTAAAGCAACGCCAACCAATCCGGCGTTAGCCAGCCCCGCCCCCGCCCCAATAAAGACCAATGCAAATGTGCCGATCAATTCCGCTAAAAATATCTTCAAGTTAAACATTTTTTCTCCGTTGAATAATTTGGAAGTTACAACCGATCGATTCAATTTCCGCTACGCTTCCCAGTTTTTATTTCCGGCGAGGAAGGACTGCCCGGACATCATCTTCTTGCCAGCCGGCTGGATTTCATCTAAGACCAACGCCCCATCCGCAGTCATCACCGCGGGTCTGCCTTCGACGATGAACCTGCTTGCCACGCCCAAGCTTTTTCCCACGCTGATAAAGGCTTTGCCTACCTTAAGTATATTGCCATTCCATTCAAACCATGCGCCGGGCCATGGGTGCATGGCGCGGACTCTTCTTTCCAGTTCAACTGCCGGTTTGTTGAAATCAAGCAAGCCATCTTCTTTCTTTAACATCGGCGCATAGGTTGCGCCCGCTTCCGGCTGTGGTTGCGGGATGATTTTTCCGGCAATGTAATCGGGGAGCGTTTCGATAAGTAGATTCGCTCCGAGATGGGATAATGCTTGAAGCGCTGAAGCAGTTGTCAGGTCCGGCGTGAGGCGCATGGATTTTTTTGCCAGCATGGGTCCCGTATCGAGTCCCACATCCATTTGCATAATCGTCACGCCAATTTCCTCATCGCCTGCCAGAATGGCGGCATTGATCGGCGCCGCGCCGCGCCAACGCGGAAGTAACGAAGCATGAACATTGAGGCAACCGTATTGGGGTAAATCCAAAACGTCTTTTTTGAGAATTTGCCCAAAGGCGGCAACGACGATGAGTTCGGGATTCCACTGCTGAAGTTGTTGCCTGGCTTGCGGTTCGCGTAATTTTTCAGGTTGTAAAATGGGGATATTTAATTGTTGCGCAAGAATTTTCACTGGCGGAGATTTTAACTCGCGCCCGCGCCCCGAAGCGCGATCCGGCTGGGTGATTACGCCAACGACTTGATAGTTCTCTGAAAGTTTTTGTAACGTGGGCAGGGCGAATTCGGGCGAACCCATGAAAACGGTTTTGATAGACATGGCTGGATTTTACCGCTTGTTTCACAGCGTGGAAATATTTTTTCGCCTATAATTGCCCCATGAAACTACGTTTTACGAATCTCTCGCCGAATTTCATTGTTTTTCTTTTGCTCTGCGCGTTTTTCGTCATTACTTTTTTGAGCGTGTTAGGCAAATCGCTGACTTATGACGAAGCGCGGAACTTCAACTATGGGAAGGCGTTGGCGCTCTCCGGCGATACCAACCGCCCAGGCGATATCAGCATTCTTGACGGAACGCCAATTGCCGGAAGTATGATGCCCGTTTCGGCGCTCAACGCTTTGCCCTTCAAACTTGGCGTTGTTCTGCCTGACGGACTCTTGAAGAAAATATTGCTCAGCATTGAAACTGCGCGCTTGATCAGCGTAATTATTTCAATGCTCTTCGCCTTGTTGATTTATCGCTGGACTGCAAAACTTTACGGATTCGTCCCCGCGCTTTTTTCTTTAGCCTTATATGTTTTCGACCCAAACATCATCGCGCAATCGCAATTGGTGACGACGGATATGTACGCTTGGGGAACTACGCTACTGGTTTTCTACTGCGCCTGGAAATTTGCTAATCAGCGGAGTTGGCAAAACGGGGCGCTTTGGTCTATCGCGTTGGCGGTGAGCGCGCTCGCCAAATATACAACTGTCATCTTAATTCCGCTTTCTTTGTTAACTATTTTCATTCACGATTTACCGGAGTTGATTCAGCGTTTCAAAGCCAAGCCGAGGGCGGCATTTACAAGCGCCTTTGGGAGTTATACGCTTTATTTATTCAGCGGCGTAGTCGCTTCAATTTTATTGATCAATCTCGGCTTTTTATTCAACCAAACTTTTATGCCGTTTGGAGAATATAAATTCCATTCACATTTGCTGAGCGGCATCCAAGCACAGCTTCCCTTTTTGAAGAATCTGCCTACGCCGGTTCCCTATCCGTATTTACAAGGCTTTGATCTCACTTATTATTACGGCGAAGAAGGCAAAGCCTTCGGCGATACTTATCTGCTGGGACAATTAAAAGACGGCAAGGAAATTTTCTATGGCTATTACATCATCGTCGCTTTCTTCAAAGTCCCGATTGCCACGCAGATTATTTTCTGGGCGGCGCTCTATTTATATTTATCCAATTCTGCCAATCGTAAAAACTTTTTCACGAACGACGTATTTCTGCTCGCGCCCATGCTCTTCTTCTTTCTCTATTTCAACTTAATGTTCAGCATCAATACCGGCATTCGTTATTACCTTGTATTATTTCCCTTGCTGTATGTATTTTGCGGAAGCGTATTCAAAAATTGGGACAACTTCACCAAGCTACAAAAAAATATCAGCTTTGGGTTGGGCGCTTATTTATGTATTTCCATGCTGGCATATTTCCCCACTTACATGCCGTACTTCAACGAATTCCTTGTGGATAAAAAACAGGCTTACAAAATCCTCGCGGATTCAAATATTGATTATGGTCAGAGCGAAAACGCGCTGAAAGAATTTCTCGCGGCGCACCCTGAGGCGCATTACAACCCAAGCGCCCCAACCGCCGGTTTGATCGTGATGAGCGTCAACGATTTGGTCGGCGTATTCGGCAAGCCGCAAGATTTCACCTGGCTTCGCGAAAACTTTGAACCCGACGATCTAATTGACCGCACCTATTTGGTTTATCATATTCAGCCCGCCGAGTTGGAAGCGCTTTGCCCAAAGCTAGGCAACTGTCCCTAGGAAGCCCGCTCCGGCTTTTCGTTCAGCGCGGAGGCGAGCCAAAATCCCGCGAGCAAGATGAGCGTATTTCCCAAACTCCACAAATCATGTTTAACTGCGCCCAATCTGCTCACTGCAAAAAAAGCGTAGAAAATAATCGCCGTCAAAAACGCAAAAGCCTGAAGGTAGCTTTTGGTTTTCTGCACCAACTGACCCACCACCCAAACTAGCGGCAGGATATACAAGATTTGATCGTACTCCCAGAGATAGACAGTGGAAACAAACCCCAGCGGGATGATAAAACTGAGCGCCTCGAACGCCGTAAGTTGAGCCTGCTTTTTCCATAAAAAAAATCCACCCAGCCCCAGCAGAATCAAACTACCTGCGCCCCCTAAAATTTTGGAGCAAGCCGAAGCGCCATTACACGCCAAATAAGCAAACGCCCAAACATTGGAATGCACGCCTTGCGTTCGATCCATCACCGCTTCGCTGGCGGCGAACATCTTGCTCAACCAAGCCGGGTCCTGAAGCAAGCCGATAATCAATAAAGCTATTCCGCCGGTCAGGATTCCGTAAATTGCTTTCCAATCTTTGCGCGCCAAAAGCCAAATTCCAATTAATAGAAGAAGCGTTGCGCCTTGCGGCGGCTTGAGAATCGTCAATGCAAACAATATGCCTGCCCAAAAAGATTTTCCATTTTCCAAGCATAAAACCGCCAGCAAAATTGCCAGCAAGGCAAATGCGCCAATTGAACCGGTCTGCAAGGAAAGATACAGCGGACCGAAAAAGAAACTCGCGAGCAATAATGGAAAAAACAAACGACGTTGCGCGGGGCGCGCCCATTGATAGATGGTGACGAAAACTGTCAGCGCAACGATCAGCAGGGTGAGCATTTGCCAAAGCAAATAAGCGCTTTGCAAGGAAAAAAAGCCAAGCGGAATACAAAAAAGAGCCAAAGGTAGCGGATAGGGAAAGATTTTATTCGGTCGCCAGCCGATTTGATACGTATCATGCCCAGCTAGGTATTGCGCTTCGTTATACGGATTCTCGCCGTTCAAAAGCATCTTCCCCGCCAGCCAAAAAAAAGAAAAATTAGTATCTTGTGAGTTCGCCGTGCCGCTCAAACGCGCCAGCGCAAAAATCATGCCCACGCTCAAACCCAATACGCAAATTACGCCAATTATTTTCAATAATATTTTTTTCATCGCGCCTCGCGCCTTTTTCCGCTTTTCAAACAGCATACATGACTTGTCCAGCGCTGTCAACAAATTTAAGAAAAACATAAATAAATGAACCCAGCCTAAAATTCTCTGCTAAAATTCTAAAATCCTATGAAACATTTATGGTCGCCGTGGCGTATGACATATATTGAGAATCACGAAAAACATGCAGGGTGCGTTTTCTGCGAGGCGCAAAACCAAGCGGATAATGCGGAGAATTTAATCGCCTTTCGCGGAAAAAGCGCGTATGTAATCCTCAATCGTTATCCTTATGCCAGCGGGCATTTAATGGTCATCCCGTTTACGCATCAAGCCAACTTAGAAGCGCTCAACGCCGAAACCCGCGCCGAGATGATTGAACTCACCTCTTTATGCACCACCCTGCTGAAAAAAATCTACAAAGCCGAAGCTTTCAACATCGGCATCAACATCGGCGAAGCGGCGGGAGCGGGCGTGCTGGGTCACGTCCATATTCATGTTGTGCCGCGCTGGGCTGGCGATACTAATTTTATGACCACGCTCGGCGAAGCGCGCGTTCTGCCGGAAGCCCTCACGGATACGTATCAAAGAGTCAAAGAAGCCTTTGCGCGTTAAATCAACACAACGGGGGATATTTATTCAAGCAGGCGCCGCATTAAAATAATTGGAGACGCGATGAAAAAGCACAGACTCTTAACGCTATGCGTTTTATTTCTCATCGGCTTTGCCTGTTCACAGCCAAGCGCCACGCAAACCCCAAAAACGCCAACCAGCGCGCCCACATTTACAGCCGCGCCAACTTTGCCGCCGTTCACCGCCACGCCGCAAGCGCTTTCCGCGCCCGTTAGCTTTGGACCCAATCGCGAGCAATTCCCAAAAGATTTCAACCCATTAAGCGGGCAAGCAGTTGAAGACCCAAATTTGTTGAGCATCCCCGCTCTGCTCATTTCAATTTCACACTTTCCCGCCATTGCGCGCCCGCAAGCCGGTTTATCCTTTGCGCCGTGGGTTTTTGAATTTTATATCACCGAAGGCGCCACGCGTTTTCTCGCAGTTTTTTACGGACAATTTCCCAAGCCTGAAATTCCAATCCGCGGCAATTGCGCGCTTCGCGAAGAAACTTTTATTCAAACGCAAAATATCCTCGGCAATCAAGTTTGGTTGGATGCGAATCAAAATGGCAGACATGAAACTTTTGAAGTTGGCGTGGGCGGCGTATGCGTAAATTTATATAATTCAGCCGGAAATTTAATCGCATCCACAACCACCGATTCAAACGGTTTTTATGGATTCAACGTTCCCGCCGGAAAATATACGGTTGAATTTATTTTGCCCAATTGGTTGCAATTCACGAGTCAAAATAGCGGGGATGAAAATGCCGATAGCGACGCCGACCAACTTTCAGGTAAGGCAGAGGCGGATGTAACTTCAGCGCATCTTTTCTTGGACGCAGGCTTGGTCGCCATGCCGAACTTAATCCCCACTGCGGCAGAAACCCACCCCGCGCCCAAAGCGGAAGTTGGTCCCGTGCGCTCTGGTCGTTTGTTATACGCGGATATCGCCGGCTTCTTTCAAAGCTCGTGTTTGATTTATGCGTTTGCCTCGCATGAAGTCTTGGAAAAAATTTCAAAGTGTTCGTTTGTGGCGCACGAAGACGCAGGCGGCGGCTCGATGTTGCCGCTTGATCGAATGCAGGCAATTGCCGAAGATAATTATCGCAAGACCAGCGGCGGGTTTAATTACTCCGGAAATTTATTTACCGAACAAGTTCCAGCCAATGGAATGCCGGCAACCCAACTTGACGTATATGTCGCCTTACTCAATCAATCCGGCTGGAAGTATGACGCTTTATCTGAAAGCTGGTTGAGATACGTGGACGATTCAACCAACGCGAACGCCGGAGTATTGCATCCTGAAATTGACCGTCTCACCGGACGGCAATTACATTTTGAAAACGTAATTGTGATTTACGCCGAACATGATGTGATCTCCCCCACCAATTTAGATATTCATTTAGAACAAGGCGACGAAGGTTATGCGTTTTTATTTCGAGACGGAATGAAATACGATATTCGCTGGAGCACAAAATCTGACAAGATCGAACAAAACTCTGGCAAGCGCAAACCGATTCATTTCATCAATCCCGATGGAAGTTCGGCGGCATTAAAACCCGGCTCCACCTGGATTTTTGTGGCGACGCCCTATTCTGTTTTATCCGCTGAAGGCGATGGAATCTGGCGTTTGAGATATTATCCGCCAGATGGCGCAAAGTAAAATTGTATATAACTTATAAATGTGAGAGAATATAAAAAAGGAGAATGAAATATGCAACCCAGAATTAAATTAGGTTTGGCAATTGGCGCAGTTGGTCTTGTATTAAATATTTGTGTTGCGGGTTTTATGGGCGTGTGTGGTCCAATCGTATCGCTTATAGCCGGCGGTGTTGCTGGTTACCTTACAGCACAACAAGAAAAATTATCAGCAAAAGGCAATGGCGCCAAAGCAGGCGCAATTGCAGGTGGAATTGCTGGGGGACTTGTTATTATTGGCCAATTAATTGGTGGCGTGGCGGCTCTTGCATTAATACAAGTTTCTGGTGTGTCCACAATTTTTGGACAAGCTCCAATAACAGCCGATACCGCAGGGACATTTAGCTATTATATTGGTGGTTTAGGCACTGGAGTTTGTATCGGTTTATTTGGTGCAATCTTAGCCGCCGGTGCAGGGGCAGGTGTTGGATATGCGGCAACATCTGACCAACCTAAAATAGAAACATCCTCTACGCAATAAGTAATCACATCTATAATAGAGCCTCCAAAATTTTGGAGGCTCTATTCTTATTCAGTCAGCTTGTTTCTCATAAAATCGGCAATTTCAGCAAAGCGCGTTTTGAGATGTTCCTTCACTGTCGGCAAAAAGGCGCTTTCATCTAGCGCTTGATTCATACACCACAACCATTGATCGCGCTCGCGTTCTCCGATTGGAAAAGGATTATGCCGCATTCGTAACTTGGGGTGTCCATATTTTTCAATATACAAAGACGGTCCGCCCGACCAGCCAGAGAGAAACATAAACAGCTTTTCGCGCGATTGCTTCAAACTGACGGCGTGTAGCTCGCGCAGTTCTTTCGCTTCCGGCGCGGAATCCATCAGATCGTAAAAGCGATCCACGAGGGCGCGAAGTTTTTCTTCGCCGCCAATCAAATCATAGAGAGAGTTCAAATTATTCATAGCGGCATTATAAAGGAAACGAACGAAAAGAAAAAATTGAGAAGCGTCTAGAGGGATGGGCTAAAGAGCCTCTCACCACAGAGAGCGCAGAGTCCGCAGAGAGATTTCAGAAAGGTTTCTCCGCGTTCTTTGTGCGCTCTGTGGTTAAATCTTTTAAAAGCCCACAGAATTAGACATTCCCAAAAATTGTTTGTACATTTACCGGTCTATTCATCTACTATATAATATCCACATCAAGGAGAACCGATGAACACAGAGAATGAAGCAGTCATTTTAAGCGCCGCGCGCACGCCGCTTGGAAAATTTCAAGGCGCGTTGAGCGGTATTTCAGCTACGCAACTCGGCGCAATTGCAATCAAAGAAGCGATCAAACGCGCGGGAATCAACCCGCAAGAAATTGAAGAAACATTCATGGGCAATGTCGTCTCGGCTGGGTTGGGTCAGGCGCCGGCTCGTCAGGCTGGGATTCACGGCGACGTACCGGCGACCGTCAGCGCGACGACGATCAACAAAGTCTGCGGCTCCGGGCTCAAAGCGGCAATGCTGGCTTCTCAGGCGGTGCGCGCCGGCGATGGAGATCTGTTCATTGCGGGCGGCATGGAATCGATGAGCCGCGCGCCGTATCTGGTACATGGTCGCTTGGGCGAATTGAAATACGGCAACGCGCAAATGACCGACGCTTTATTAAACGATGGCTTATGGGATCCATTTGAAAATTGGGCGATGGGCAACGCCGCCGAATTTATCGCGGATGAATACGAAGTGACTCGCCAAGCGATGGATGAGTTCGCGCTTCGCTCGCATCAGCAGGCGGTTAGCGCTATCGAAGCGGGCTACTTCGCTGATGAAATCGTGCCGGTAGAAATTGTCGGCAAGAAAACTGTCACGGTGGTGAAGCAGGATGAAGGTCCGCGCAAAGAGACGAGTTTGGAATCATTATCCAAACTGAAGCCGGTTTTCAAATCCGACGGCAAAGTGACGGCTGGCAATTCATCTTCCATGAATGATGGCGCGGCGGCGGTTGTGATTGCCTCCCGAGGTTATGCGGAAAAGAATAATCTCAAGCCGATCGCCAAAGTAGTGGGCTATGCTCAAGCGGCATTGGAGCCAAAATATTTATTCGCCGCGCCCGCTTATGCGCTTCCAAAATTGCTCAAGAAAATTAATTGGACGTTGAAAGACGTAGATTTGATTGAATTGAATGAAGCCTTTGCCGCGCAAGCATTGGCGGATGGGCGCATCCTTGCGGACGCTGGCTGGGATTGGAATAAAGTGAACGTGAACGGCGGCGCAATCGCATTGGGACATCCGCTGGGCGCAAGCGGCGCGCGCGTATTGACGACTTTGATTTACGCTTTGAAAAATCGCGAATTGAAAAGAGGAATCGCTTCGTTATGTTTGGGCGGCGGCGAAGCAGTGGCGATGGCGGTGGAAGTTGAATAGTTAGCTAGTTAGCGAGTTGGCTAGTCTAGTAGTTGAAAGTAATCAGTTATCAATATTCAGTCGGTGGTCGAGTAGGTAGATAAACAAGTATACATGTTTACTTGTTTACTTCACACAAGGAGAATTAATGAGTATTAAACACATCTTTGTAGTTGGCGCAGGGACAATGGGCAATGGCATCGCGCAGGTGGCGGCGACGGCTGGGTATCAAACAACCTGCATGGACGTGAATCCAGAAGCGTTGGAAAAAGCCAAAACGGCGATCAATAAATCTACTGAAAAACTTTTATCAAAGGGGACGATTAATCAAGAACAAAAATCCAACGCGGATAAGATCAAATATGCGTCATCGTATGATTCGGCGGGCGAAGCGGATTTCATCATCGAAGCCGCAACCGAAAACCCAGAATTAAAATTCAAAATTTTCAAAGAGTTAGATCGAGCCGCGCGTGCAGGCGTGATCTTAGCCAGCAACACCTCATCCATTTCCATTACAAAAATTGCCGCGCAAACCAAGCGACCTGATCAAGTCATCGGAATGCACTTTATGAATCCTGTGCCACTGATGAAGTTGGTGGAAGTGATCAAAGGTTTGGCAACCAGCGAAGAAACTTTACAAACCACGCTTGAGTTATGTAAAGTAATGAACAAAGAAGCCTGGGAGGCGAATGATTCCGCAGGCTTTATCTCCAACCGGATTTTATGCCCGATGATCAACGAAGCGATTTTCGCTTTACAGGAAAATGTCGGCTCCCCGGAAGCGATTGACGCGGTGATGAAGTTGGGAATGAATCATCCCATGGGTCCGCTGGCGCTGGCGGATTTAATCGGCTTGGATGTGGTGCTATTTATTATGGAAGTGTTGCAACGCGATTTGGGCGAAGATAAATACCGCCCTGCGCCGTTGTTACGCAGGATGGTAGATGCGGGATATTTGGGAAGGAAGTCAGGCAGAGGGTTTTATAGTTACGGGTAATTGAAGAAGTTACTATAAAAATTTCAGGAGGTATCTAAGTGGTCAATAAAGAAAAATTACACCAAAGATTCATGCGCGACCCACTTGATAGAAGGCTTGGCAACCTTGCTTCTACGCTTGCAAAAATTTCATCCAATGCACGCAATTCAGAAACTCCTAATACCGTTTCAGATTTATTAGATGAAGCAAAGCGCCTCATCGAATGGACTGCCGCTGACGCAGAGAGTGAAATTGCGGCTGAACTTGTTCAAACACAAAGGCTAATTACACTTTGGCAAAAAATATGGTCAACTGTTTATAAAGATAAAACGCAGAGAATTTTATTAGCAACGCAAGCCAAAGAATGGTCTGATAAAGTTCTGCAAAATTCAGGGTTGTTATAAAGGCGGCGTTATTTATTATTGTTAAGGAAGATGGTGGGCAGAATATTTAGGCAGAGGGGTTTATCAGTATTAGGTTTGGGGGATTAAAAAAACATTTTTTATGCTACACTGATGGCAAGTAAGCGGCTTCGAGGAATAATTTCTATTTCAGAGCCGCCAGTTCTTGCGGGGACAACCTCGCACGCTATAAACGGAATTTAGAAGCATCTCTTACAAGAAGAACGCCAATCATTTATTCGTAACCATTAAGGAGATTCGGCATGTTCCAAAAAACGTTTCGCCTGCTTATTTTATTGGTCTTCCTGCTCTCAGCCTGCACAGCAAACAAAACCGCCGCTCCTCCAGCTATAACCGCCACGCCCAAACCGGTTTCTTCTACTTCCACTCCCAATTCCGTCCCTCCCACCAAAACCTCCGCCACAGCCGATTCAACAAACTGCACGGATAGCGCCGCATTCATCTCCGATATCACCGTGCCGGATAACGCTAATTTCGCTCAAAACAAAACGTTCACCAAAACTTGGCGCGTCAAAAACACCGGTTCCTGCACCTGGACGAATCAATACACGCTGACATTTCTCAGCGGCGCACAAATGGGCGCGCCAGATTCTACTCCGCTTAGCGCCACCAAACCGGGCGCCACGCTGGATATTTCCATTGAGATGACCGCGCCGACAAAAGACAACGCCTATCGCGCCGATTTTGAATTACGCAACGCCGCCGGCGAAGCCATGCCAATTGATCAAGGCGTATCGCTATGGGTGATCATCACCGTCGGGCAGACGATTGCCACTATGCCCAGCGAACCGATAATCGCTACCGCCTCAAACAACTCCGAGCCCGTTCCCGCTTCGTGCGCTTTGACCGTCAATTCGGCAAACGTTAACGCGGCAATCGCCGCGATTAACGCCTATCGCGCAGAGAACAACCTTCCGGCATTAACCGTCAACGCCGCATTGACCTCCGCCGCGCAAGAGCATAGCAACGATATGGCTTGCAATAATTTATTCGTACATAAAGGCTCGGATGGCTCCACGCCACAATCGCGCGCCGCCGCCGCTGGATATTCCGGCACGGTGACCGAAAATGTATACGGAAGCAACCCACCTCTCACCGGAAAAGGAGCTGTCGTCTGGTGGGCAACCGACCAAACCGATCCGAGACATAATGAAAATCTACTCACTACAAAATATACTGAAATCGGCGCGGGCTATTCCTTCTTCAACGATTTCGGATACTATGTAGTCGTTTTTGGCGCGCCCTAAAAGCTTAATAGCTATATTCGTACAATTCCTCAAAAGCGGTTGTAAAGAACCGCTTTTTGATTTAAGATTAAGCGGTTGACCATTGTGTTTTCATCAAGGAGTTGAGTATGTTTAATTACCAGACCTTCATAAAATTCTTCGTCTTTATAACGCTCATCGCGGCGTTAATGATCGCTCCAGAAAAAGCCTTTGCCAGCGGCGTTTGCGGCGGAGCGTATGTCGTCACGGCGGGCGAAACCTTCAGCTCGATTGCGGCGCGTTGCGGAACCAGCGTTGCAAACATCGTCACTGCCAATCCAAATGTGAAAGAGCCGCTCAAAGCCGGTCAAACCATCAACGTGCCGGGCGCGAACTACAATTCCGCAGTTACCAGCCCAGACGCGAGCAATACGAACTCCAGCAATTATGGACCTGTAAGTTACGCCAGCATTTACAACGTGCAAGTCGGCGATACGTTCTCCGGAATCGCCAAACGCTACGGCGTGAGCGTCAACGCCTTATGGGCGGCAAACCCAAACATTTGGGATATCAATTATATTTTTGTCGGTCAAGCGCTCAACGTGCCGGATAAGATTGTCAGCGTCACTCCAACTTCCGCGCCAAATGGCATCGTCACCCCGCTCCCCACAGAACCGGAACATCTTTCATACGGAACAGTCCCCTTCAACGCGCCCAAAGGCAATGTGATTTTAGCGAACAAAGCCAATGGAGCGGTTTACGTCTCCTTGCAAGGCACAACCCAAGACGGCATTCGCGTAATTAACGAATACTCAGTGGATGGAACAATCTTGGTCAAAATCCCATCCGGTTCATATACCTATGTCGCTTCAGTAGGCGGAATCAAATTCGTCGGTCAGTTCCACTTGGGCAAAGGCGGCGACGCCAAAATCACTTTTTATGAAAAGAAAGTGGTTGTGGAATAAAGTACGGGTTTTTAATTCAAAACTGGCGGACAAGAAAACTTGTCCGCCAGTTTTATTTCCTCACTCTTCAATCGCCTAACACTCGCTAAACCCGCAGGCGTAACATTTGCGGCAACCTTCTTCGTTGATGACCGCCGCCTCGCCGCATTCGGGGCAAATATCGCCAATTTTCATTTTGGCAGAGGTCGGCTCGCTCGTTTCGTGATGTCCATTTCCGTTACCGTTGCCATTGCCGTTTGCTTTTACTTCTTCCGGGAAACTCCCGTCTTTTTCGCGCAAGTAGCCATCTAACACCTGACCAATGCCATCGGGCAAAGAGCGCACGCGGTTGGGACCAAACCCTAAGGAGCGTCCGCCGCCAATGCCGATTAATTGAACAATGATTTCGCGCATTCGATCTACTGGCGCAATCGGCGAAGCCATGCGTAGGATGTATGAAATCAAACGTCCTATCGCTTCGGAGACCGCCGCAATTTCAGAGCCGGCTTTGGCGGTGTTAACAAAGGCTTCAAAGGGTTGGCTTCCGCCGTTTTCGTTGATGGTGATGAAAGCCTTACCGACTGGCGTTTCAATGTTATAGGTTTTGCCAGTTAGCGCTTTGGGGCGCGGTTTTTTAGTACCATGCCAAATGGTAGGCTCAGGCTGTTTTGCAGAATCAACTGTCGGCGGAGCAGGCGGCGCTTTTTTATCCGCAGTGGCTTTAGTCTCCAACACTACTTTGTCGCGTGAGCCAGTCACATACACGGTGATGCCCTTACAGCCCAATTCCCATGCGAGTTGATATGCCATCGCCACGTCGGCTTCGGTGGCGTCTTCAAAAAAGTTTACGGTTTTGGAAAGCGAATTATCCACAAAGGCTTGCAAGGCGGCTTGCATACGCACATGCTCTTCGGCGGTGACATCGCCTGAAACCACAAATGTATCGCGCACGTTTTGCGGGAGTTCGGCAATATTTTGGCAAGTGCCTTCATTCATCACCTGCTCCACAATTTCCTGCCGTTTCTCTTCGCCCAAGCCAAGTTGCTTAAGGGCTTCGTCAAAACGCGGGCTGGCATAGGTTAGGGTTAAATCTTTGCCATTGTCGTTGACGTGACGAATATAAGCGAGCGCGAAGACGGGTTCGCAACCATAGCCTTCACAACCTGCGACTGTGGCGATTGTGCCCGTAGGCGCGACGGTGGTTTGCGCGGCATTACGAATGCCATGCGTTTTGATACCTTTGAGAACCGCCTCCCACTTAACTTCGGGCCTGTTCCAGTTATGCTGATACTGAAGCAAACTCTTTGGCATTTGCCATTTCACATTTTTCTTATCGTAAATCGAGCCTTCAAGCGCGGGGAATGCGCCGCGTTCTTTGGCAAGCTCAATGCTGGTGAGCATACAGTGATAGCGGACAAATTCCATCACTTGCGCGCCAAACTCCTGCCCTTCTTTTGAGCCATAACGCACGCCCACGTGATACATCAAATCGGCAAGCCCCATAATGCCCAAGCCGATGCGGCGGGCGCGATGCGCGGCATCTTGCAATTCTGGCACGGCTGGCACATACGCATTCGATTCAACGACGTCGTCTAAAAATTTGGTTGCGGTAATAGTTGATTGTTTGAGCAATTCCCAATCTACTGTGCCGTCGGGTCCGCAATGCTCATTGAGGTTGACCGAACCCAAACAACAGTTTTCATACGGTCCAAGCCATTGTTCGCCGCAGTTGTGCACCACCAAGCCATTGGCAATAAACGCATGGATATCTGGTTGATGCAAATCATAAACTGCTTCAACGCCATCTGGCTCTAGAACTTGGACGGTTGCCATGAAAGATTCTTCATAAGGTCCGCGAATCAGGCGGCTGAGGTAATCCGCCAATTTGGTTTGCTTAGCTTCGGTTAGGAAGCCAATTTCATTCGCAAAGCGAATCAAATTGGTTTTGCTAATCGCCAATTCGTGTTGCGGTTGGTGATAGTATTCCTTCGCTCCGCCTTTGCCGTCTGGCATTGGGCGGTAGCCAGCCAACCGACGATTCTCGTAAATGCGGCTGACAATTCCAAAATTCAGAAGCAACTTTTGCGTATCTTTAAGCAAATTGATCTGACTCGACGAAAGCCGAACCGAACAGCCTTTTTCGCCGCCGTCATTTACTTGACCATCGGCTGTAAATAAGGCTTGTAAAAAGCCGCGTTGGAGTAATTCACTGCCGGCGAAAACTGCCGCCGGGACAAAATGCTTATGATTTTCGGTAATTCCATATTGCGCGGCCCACTTACGCAAACGGTCAGAAGCAACGCGGGCTTCGTCTCTTTCATCCACATGAATTACGCCAACTGGATAAGAGCGTTGTTGATTTGGTTTTTCAACAAGGTTTGTCACCATCTCGGCAAAAGCCGGGGCTAATTCTTGCTTTTCATCGCCAAAGAAAGAAAGCACGGCGCGCACAACATTTACGGTGCCATCTCCAACCAGCCAGCCAAGCACTTGTCCTTCTTCAAGCGTGCCTTGCGGACCAAAACCGCCTTTGCGATTCAAAATGTGAACTTTATCGCCAGCCTGCAATTTTCCCGCTTCCACCCAACCGCGAGAAGTCATCACCTTGTGATCTTCGGTTAATCTTAGTTCATAACCTTCGCGTGTCATTAAACGATAGATGGATTTTGTGCCTGTTTGGAACACATGCGTAGCTGGGAGGAATGTATCTGTGCCGAAACGCGCGTCAGACGTTATGCTAATTTCTTCGCCAGTCTTTGCAAGCTCATCCGCGCGATACAAACCATGTTCGGTATAAATCAACGTGTCGCCCGTAACGCATGGATTTGTCGCCTCCAATGGATATAGATGCGGCACCGGATTAGTACGATTGGAAGCGTCCAAGAATAATACGCCCGGCTCGCCATTGTGGTGCGCCTGCTTGACGATTTTATTGAACAGTTCACGGGCATTCACTGTTTTATAGGTATTGATTTTGATTCCGGCGGCTTCGGCTTGCTCTAACGTGCCGCTAAAACCTTTTTGCTTCATCTCGGTCAAATCCGGAAAGCGCAAAGGCCACTCTTTATCGTCGCGCACGGCTTCCATAAACGCATCGGTGATGCCGACTGAAATATTGAAATTGGTAATTTGATTTTCATTGATCTTACAAGTGACAAATTCTTCCACATCCGGATGATCCACGCGAAGCACGGCCATATTGGCGCCCCGCCTGGTGTTATGCGTCACCATACCATAAGCGAGATACGTGTGATTATCCGCAACTTCCAAATCTAACGTTAAGTGCGAGCCTGCTTCTTCCACGCCGCGAACTTCAACAAACCAATATTCATCTACAGAAGGCGAATTTTCAAAAGCATCCGGATGTTGCGCTTGCAATAATTCATAGCTGGAGCGGGTTAGGTTTCTATCGTCGCGCATATATCTTAAAATCTGTTTTCGCAAACGCGGTTCAATGGAACGGAAATTAATATTTCGTCCGCGCTCTCGTTGATCAATTTGTCCCATTGTAATTTCGGCTAAAACAGATTGAAGCCAGTATTTAGGATTCGGCAAAACAAACGAGGTCTCTCTTCGTAAGTCGCTTTCCCAGGCATACGCAGAAACGAAGCGGGAGCGTTGGTCACAGCCAATTTCTTTACGCCACGCCGTCAATCCGACAGTGGATGTAATTTTGACATAATATGTATCTGAATCGCCCCAGCGCTCCAAGCCGGCCGAGGTTGTTCGCATTTGGACGGGGCAACCTAAACCAATTAATAGCGTTGAAACCTCACGCGCCAAGCGAGAAGACGACGTTCCTAAAGTCGGGTAGCCGTGCGTTATAGAGCCATCCGCCTCAAACAGCCCACGCAGGAATGCGCCGACAATATTTTTAGGCGATTGACGAATCAAACGCGGCACGGATACTTCGCGGCTACTCTTTTTATCCAAACCGTTTATTTGTAAAAATTCTTTCACAGCCACATTGTCAATTACAAACGTAACGGAACGGTCGTTCAGTTTTTGCATTTTATGAACGTTGACATTAAACAAACGTTCAAGCAAGTTTGGCATTTCTTCCATCAAATAAGAGGAATGCGCCACGCTCACGCCGATGCGATGATCCGCCGCATGTTTGGCGACGAATCCATCGCCAGCCAAATATCCCAAGAAGAAAGCGAATTCCTCATCCAAAATAGCGGGAAGGTCCGGCATAATTTGATTGCCATGTTTCTTAACCGGCTGTTTCAGGACTTGTCTTTTGCCCGTATGTTCACCCAGCCGCATCACAATCCAATCGCCATTGGATAAGTCCTGTAGTTCCTTCCATTGCGGACCCGCATCTGTCATCACTTTCACTTTATGATTCGGCGTGCCTGTAATACTTAACCCCTCGCGGGTATGCACCCGCAAAACTTCCGCAACGCCATTATTAAACCCGCGCGGCGAATTTTTCACGCCTTCGTCAGTTGGCACAGATAAATCATGTTCTTGCCAGCCATCAATCTTTGAATCTACAATTTCGTCAAGGCGTAATAAACCTTTATTGGTAAATACCAGCGTCTCAGGCAGTAAACAACCGCCTTGCGCAATCTCCCCAAAGGCATGGTCATAGACTCGCAAAAAGCCAATCGGTCCCGTAGCGCGCCCGGCTGAAGTTTTTACGAACGAATCTTTGGGGCGTAAGCGTGAAAAAGAAAAACCATTGCCGCCGCCTGTCTGCTGAATCAAAGCGGCGTTGCGTAAAGTCTGAAAAATGCCCGCGCTATCGCGTCCCATATCGTCGGTAATTGGCAAAACAAAACATGCCGCCAATTGTCCCAGCGGCGTTCCCGCGCCGGTAAAAGTTGGAGAGTTAGGAAAAAACTTCTTGCTGGAAAGCAAGTGATAGTATTCCGCAGTTCGCGCTGACACGTCCCCGCCCCAGGCTTCTTCTACTTTGGCAACGTGATACGCCACGCGCCAGAACATCTCCTCGACATTCTCCACGGGCTTTTGATCGTCGCCGCGCCGCACATAACGCTTCATCAATACCTGACGGGCGTTATCCGTCAGATTCGCTTTAGGCAAATCTTTCGGCATAGGCGGCGTAGGCAGTAAGCCATTTTTTAGATTTTTCGTCTCAGCAGATTTTGCAACCATTTCATACACTCCTCTATTTTTTTCTTCTTGCAAAGGCGCAGCGCAAGCGCCTCTCCATTTACCGATATAAAAAGGCAAAACCGCCTGCCCGCCTTCAGGATGTTCTGCCTTGAACTTATTTAATCTTCAAGCAATTGATCAATTTCAGTGCGGATGGATTTCAAATCATCCAAACCTAAATACACAATCGCATAGCGCACATAGGCAATCTGATCCACCTCTTTCAAAGTCTCCATGACCAAATCGCCGACAATGCGCGAGGAAATTTCCGCTTTGCCCATTTTTTGCAAACGGCTCTCCACTTGCCCGATCATGCGTTCAATATCCGCCGCAGAGACTGGGCGCTTGGCGCAAGAAATGCGAATCCCGCGTGCTAATTTTTCGCGGTCAAACTCTTCGCGCCCGCCGTCTTGTTTGACGATCAAGGGCGTGGCTAAAATCGGTCGTTCGTAACTGCTAAAACGCTGACGGCACTTCAAACATTCGCGGCGCCGGCGAATCCCCCCGTGACTATCGTGGGAAGTATCTAAAACCTTTGAATCATGATGCTTGCAATACGGACAACGCATCCGAAAACCTCGCTATTCTTAGAACGTATGTTTCAGCCATATATGGGCGTAACGGCTCTGCATCCCCGTACATATGGTTAAGTGTTCGGCATTTTAGCGCCACCCTTCCGTATTTGACAAGGGATGATTAGCATACGTGAATCTTAAAAAATCGCCAGCGTTGATTTATTTGGAATTAAACGTTCCCTGCGCCCCCAAAATTGGTCAAGCTATTCGGATAAAATTTCCCTCGCCTTTTCACCGATCTTGCTTTAGGAAATCCAACACATACGGATTCAAATCCTGCGGATGGCACTGATGCGGAACATGCCCGCAGAGCGGAAAGGCGTGCGTGGTTTTAACGTTTGGCAACAATTTGGCGAGCGCCGGAAAAGATGCCGGGTTTAACGTTTGATCGCGCGCGCCCCATAAGAGGAGAGTCGGCTGTTGAATCTGGGGCAGGTCTGAGGTCAGGTTGGGAAGCGTATGCACGATGTTGTAAATCCCGGAAGAGGCGCGGGTATAGTCCAATGCGGTTTGAGAGCGAACATGTTTCGGCAGAATGTGCGTTTCGCCGTTGTTTGTATGAAAGTTGAAACTGGTCACATCCACAAATAAGCGAAACAACCAATAGGGAGTTAACTCCACGATGCTTGTGCTCAAAAACTGGCGCAAGAGCGGATGTTGAATCACCGGCGCTAATTGCTTCAGATCGTAAAATGGATTGATCAAAACCAGTTTGCTAACGCGCTCCGGGCGGCGTAAGGCATAAAGCAAAGACACAGCCGCGCCTAACGAATGGCTGATCAAGGTCGCCGGCGTTTGAATTTCCAAAGCGTCTATCCACGCCGAAAAATGGTTGAAGACTCCTTCAACGGTATATTCTGCGCGAGATTTGGGCTTGGCGCTTTCGCCGTGACCTAATAAATCCAGCGCATACGCGGCATAACCATTCCCTGCCAATTCAGGGAGCAAATCGTCCCAATCATGCAAAGAAGCGGCGAGACCATGAACTAGAATTATCGGTTCGCCTATGCCCTGTTGCACGTAATTTATTTTTGGATGATCCAATTGATCTGCGTGAAGTTCATTCGCTTGCAATGCGGTTGCCATAACGTTTTGCCAATTCTCTTCTCAATACTTTGCCAATAAACGTGCGCGGGAAATCGTCCATAAAGATTACAAAGCGCGGAACCAAAGCCGGGGGTAATCTGCGTTTGCAATATGCCAGCACAGATTCGGCGCTGGGCTTCTCTTTTCCGGCAATTACAAACGCAAAAGGGTGACTCCCGACCGCGACTACGGCGACTTCCTTCACTTGCGGGATTTCGTAAATCACTTCTTCTACATCGCGCGGGAAAGCCGGTTGTTTCATTTCTTTTTCGGGATACCACATATCCGCTTTGCGCGAAATAATTTGAAAATAACCGTCTTTGTCCATTTGCGCCACGTCGCCGGTGAGAAGCCAGCCGTCTTGAGTCAACATGCGTTTAGTGGCTTCTTCATTTTTCCAATAGCCCATCATCACTTGCGGACCGCGAACTGCCAATTCGCCAATTTGACCCGGCTCCACTTCCTTACGGCTGGTTTGTAAATCCACAATTGCGGCTTGGGTTGAGGGCAATGGCACGCCAATCGTGCCAACTTTACGATTCTTGCCCAACGGGTTGGCGTGGGTAATCGGCGCGGCTTCCGTCAAGCCGTAACCTTCCACTAACTTACCTTTGGTCAATTTCTCAAATTCTTCCTGCACTTCTACGGGCAAGGGCGCAGACCCGCTGACGCACGCCTTGATCGAATTAATCCCATATTTCCGCACGCCGCGAAAATTGCTAATGGCTAAATACATACTCGGCGAGCCGGGGAAGATCGTCGGCTTGTAGCGCTTGATCGTTTTCAAAATATCCAAGACTTGAAATTGCGGTTTCAAAATCAGCGCCGCGCCTAAAGAGACCGGCGTATTTAAAGCGGCGGTCATCCCGTAGCTATGAAAGAAGGGCACAACGCATAAAAATCTTTCTTTGCCTTCCTGAGCAGTTGGGAGCCAGTGGCGCGTTTGCAAAGCGTTCGCCACCAAGTTACGGTGCGAAAGCATCACGCCTTTGGATTGCGAAGTTGTGCCGCCGGTAAATTGAATTACGGCTAGATCTTCAGGCGCAACTTCAACCGTGGGCGATTTATCATTTTGAGCGGAGAGCCAGCGATTCCAACGCAGTGAATTTTTCACGTCCAAGCCGCGATTACGCCAACGTGAAATTAAATATTTGGGAAGCGCCAAGTATTCCGCCGGATCGGTCAGAACCACGTGCGGCGTTCCGGCTTCGTTTTGAATTTTCTGCGCCAGCGAAGCCCAAGTGGAAAGCGTCACCAAGACGCTGGCGTCCACGTCCTTCAACTGGCGGATCAATTCTTCCGGCTCTAACATCGGCGGAATCAAAACGGCTGTCGCGCCGGTTTTGAGAACGCCGTAAAAAGCGATCACCATCTGCGGAATATTCGGCAGGAGCAAGATCACCCGCGAGCCTTTGCCAACTCCCTGAGCGCTCAAAGCGTTGGCAAAGCGATTCGTTTCGTGATTCAATTTGCGATAAGTTAGTTTTGAACCTTCAAAATAAAGCGCCGGACGTTTTGGAAACCTACGCACCGAAGAGCGCAAGAGATGATGCGCGGGAATGCGCGGCACATCCACTGTGTATGGCACGCCTTCTTCGTAATGCGCCAGCCATTCACGTTCGCGTTTCAATTGATCGCGCGCGGTTTTAGCGGCGGCGGAAGTTGAATCGCGCCATGATTTTTGCGACTCGCCTTTGAGGAAGCGGGCAATTGCGCGATCTACCGCTTCGCGCCGCTCCAGCATGACCATGTGCCCCGATGCGCCAATATCTACATCTTCCGCATCTGATATAGAGCCAGCCACCTTCTCGAACAAAGGCCGGCCAAAGACTGCGTCACGATGGCCGCGAATCACCAGCGTTGGGACTTTTAATTTCGTAAACTGTTCCCAACCATTCCACTTGGAAAGATTCCGCAGATAAAATTCGCGCAAGGCGTGCGGCGGGGCGTGAAGCCATTTGCGCGTAAAGACGCCGACTATTCTCAAAACTGACGCGGGCAGATTGAGCGCCAAGCTAAACAGCGGTTTAAGTTTGAACTCCCCCGCCGTAGCGATCATAATCAGCTTTTCGATGTTTTCAGGATGGTTGACCGCATAATCGGTCACGACTGCGCCGCCGAAAGAGTGGCCGATTAAAACAAACGGCGTGAATACTTTCAACTGCGTCAGCGCCGTTTCAAGGTCCAGTTGGATGCGCGGCATATCATAGCCGGAGGTTGGCTTGTCGGAGAGACCATGTCCGCGTAAATCCAAGGCGATGACGCGGTTATCCATCGCAAACTTTTGCATTTGATAATGCCATTGCTCCGCCTTGCCGCCAAAGCCATGAATAAAAACTAACGTGCGTTGCGGGCGTTCGGGCGAAACGTCAATTGCAGAAAGGCGGATGAGGGGATTGGAAGAAATGCGGATTTCGTGACGATAGAGGTCAAAATCTATATCCATGCGGGAAGTGTAAAGGAGTTGCGAAGGATTGTCAATTTGATTAAGTTGCAAAGTTGGGGCTTTGACAAATTACCTTCACCCTGCTATACTTTTCAAAGTTAAGTTGACTTTTCCTGCTGTTTGGTCAGCAGTTTGTTTGAGAAATATCGTGTTTGTTCATACCGATTCCTTCGCGAGCAAGTCAGCGGAGGTTTTTTGTTTGTGGGAGAAACTCTCTAATTCACAACACATCTGAAAGTCTGCGTTTGCTGGAGTCCCAGATTTTCTTGAGATTCAACTCTACGCTTTCAAAATATTAACTCGACTCTTAACCGCATTGGCGGTTTTTATCAAACCATTTATTAATAAGGAATATAAAAAATATGAGTAAGAAAAACAAATTAAGAATTATCCCGCTCGGGGGGCTGGGCGAAGTGGGAAAGAACATGATGGCCTACGAATTTGGCGGCGACATCATTGTTGTGGACGCGGGCATTATGTTCCCTAAGAACGATATGCTCGGCGTGGATTACATCATCCCCGATTATGAATATCTCAAAAAACGCGCCAATCGCGTTTTAGGGCTGTTCATCACGCACGGGCATGAAGACCATATCGGCGCGATTCAACATTTTGTGGATGATTTCTCCATCCCCATTTACGCTACGCCTCTCACACGCGGGTTGATCGAAGGCAAGTTGGCGCGCAACAACGCTCAACATAAAGCCCAGATCAAAACCATTCAAGCCGGCGGACAAACCAAAATTGGTCCGTTCACAGTGGAATATTTTCATGTAAGTCATTCCATTCCCGATTGCGTGGGGATGGCGATCACAACCAATGCCGGGCTGGTCGTGCATATGAGCGATTTCAAACTCGATCACACGCCGGTAGATGGCTGGCCCACAGACTTTGCGAAGCTCGCCGAATATTCCATGCGCGGCGTGGATTTGCTCCTTTCGGATTCAACCAACGCCGAACGCCCCGGTTGGACTCCTTCTGAATCGGTGATTGGTCCCGCTTTCGATAAAGTTTTCGGCGAAGCAAAAGGGCGCGTAATCGTAGCGACTTTCGCTTCATTAATCTCCCGCGTGCAACAAGTGGCAGACGCCGCCGCCAAGCATGGCAGAAAAATGGCGATTGCCGGTCCCAGCATGGTGGACAATGTGAAGATCGCGCGAAAGATGAAATACCTAGATATTCCAGACGCGCTGATCGTGCCAATTGACCAAGCTTTGCAAATGCAAAATCACAAAGTGGTGATCATGTGCACCGGCTCGCAAGGCGAACCTTCTTCGATTGTCGGCAGATTATCCGCCGGAACAAACCGTCAGTTTGATTTGAAAGAAGGCGATACGATTGTGCTTTCTTCGCACCCCATTCCGGGCAACGAAGAAACCATCAGCAAGACAATCAACCGTCTGTTAAGAAGAGGCGCGAAAGTCGTTCACGACGGCATTGCTCCAATTCACGTCTCTGGTCACGCCGCGCAGGAAGAGCAAAAGCTCCTGATCAATTTAGTGCGCCCCAAACACTTTATGCCCATTCATGGCGAATTACGTCAACTCATGCGCCATGCGGAATTGGCGCAACAACTGGGCATTCCCGCCGAGAATACGGTGGTGGTTGAAAATGGTCAGGTAGTGGAATTGGTCGGCAAAAAAGTTTTGCTTGGCGAGCGCATCCCCGGCAATTACGTCTTCGTGACCGGCGAATCGATCGGCGATATTGACCATGACGTAATGAAAGAAAGAAGCCAATTAGCCCGCAACGGCATCCTGCTGATTGACATCAGCTTGGATAAATTGACCGGCAAACTTTTACACGCCCCTGAAATCATCACGCGCGGATTTGTCTCGCCGGAGGACGCGGCATCCCTGATCCGCGAAGTGCGCGCGCGAGTGATGGAGATGATCCATAACGGCGGGATAGACGACGAAAAAGACCTGATCAACGCCGTGAAGAGTTATTTGCATCAGGAAACCAAACGCAGACCGATGGTTTTCGTCACCTTGAGCAAGGCTTAAGCAAACGTCCAGCAGAAATCTGCTGGACGTTTTTTTATTTGGTCAATCTCAGATTATAAACGCTCGCGTCAATCAATGTATTCGGCAGAGAGCGATAGCCGATAAATAAATTCTTAATTGTAAAAGGCACGGGCCAATCAGAGATAATCCCTTGCCCATCTACGGAAAACCGCGCCTTGCCGCCTGAGAAAGTAATCGTCACATTGAATTTCCCGTCCGCATAAGGGAGGTATGTATTATCCACCGGATAATCTTGGCGCGGCAAATCGCGCACATCCACATCTCCGCCGGGCTGAATGGCAAAAACAATGCCTTTAGGCTGAGTGCTATCTTCTTCAAAGAAGCCGATCCAGATTTCGCTATTCTTCAAATCTTCATATTCAATAGAAACGTCCACCTGCTTCCAGTTTTGCCACGGGGTAAAAATTCCAGATTCAACTGCCGTAGAGTAAGAGCGGTTTGAAATAAAATTCAACCTGCCGCCCTCGGCGTTCACTCCATAAGCGGCCAATTGATAACAAGGGCTGGTTTGCGGCTGTAACACATTCTCTGCATAGGCAGACCAAATCCGAGAATCGATACAATCTAAAAACCAATCGCTGGATGGAGCCGGAGTAAGGTTTGAATTGGGGTCTAGCGTTGGGGTTGGAAGCGGCGTTTCAACAAAAGACAATGTCGGCATCAAAGTCAGCGCCGGAGGAGACGAAGGAAAAGCGGGAGCGGAAGTTAAGGTCGGGATGGCAATAACTGGCGTAGCAGTATTCGCTAGAATATGCTCCAAAATTATAGGACCCAAAGGCGTGAGCCCCACAATAACTGCAGTTATCACAGCAGTAACGCTGACGACAATTTGAATCCAAAGCGGAATAAACCGAACGTCTCTTCCATTTTTTCGTTTATTACTAGAGCCCATTCCTGCCTCCTGAGCGCAACGACGAATAGTACTAAAGTCCTAGTATAACGAAAATCCAAAGAACTGCAAACATTCTCAAATTAACAGCTTTGAAATGCTTCGATCTATTTTCCCCATCGGATAATTCTCCAACTCGCCGATCTTCACCCACTTCAAGCTTTCATCTTTAGGGATTGAGAGCGGGTCACAGCGAAAGGCGTAAGTCGTCGTCTTGAAATGAGTATAGGCGTGCCGAACAACGCCCAGCGCCGCCCCTTTCTTGACCCGAATCCGGGTTGCCGCGCGAATGGCATTTGCCAACGCCGATTCAGGTTCCGCCGCGACTCTGGCATTCGGAAACTCCCACATCTTCGCCAGCAATCCATCCGCAGATCTATGATGCAACAAAACCCGTCCCCTTTTTACGATCACAGCCGCCACCTGAACATAATGCGGGATTTTCTTTTTAGCTTTCAACACGGGTCTTGATTCGTGCGTTCCATTTTGCTTCGCTATACAAAATTTCAAGACTGGGCAAATGGAACATTTCGGATTTTTGGGCAGACAAATTGTGGCGCCTAAATCCATCAGCGCTTGGTTGTACTCGCCCGCCAAACCTGCCGGTAAGTTTTCTCGGGCAAATCCCCATAATATCTTTTCGCCCGCAGGCGAATCGGCAAATGCCTGCACATCAAACAAACGTGAAAATACGCGGCGCAGATTCCCGTCCAAAGTCGGCTCGTCCATTTTAAAAGCCATCGAAGCGATTGCGCCGACAGTATATTTCCCAATCCCCGGCAGGCTGAGTAAATCGCGCAAATTACGCGGCAGTTCGCCGTGATATTTTTCAGCGATAATTTTGGCGGCTGTGTGCAAATTTCTTGCACGACTGTAATAGCCCAGCCCTTCCCAAGCGTTCAATACGGCGCGTTCATCAGCCTGAGCAAGCGCAGGAATATTTGGAAATAATTCCATCCATTTTTGAAAGTAAGGAATGACCGTCTCCACCCGCGTTTGCTGAAGCATGATTTCAGAAACCCACACGGCATACGGATCGGGATGATCCCGCCAGGGCATGGAGCGTTTATTTTTGGCGTACCAAGCTAAAAGTCGAGTAGAGAGGCGCGGCATATCAATCGCAAAGCTGAGTCAGCGGCGCGTTTTGATAAATCTGCTTCGAGAAGATCAGAATCCGCGCGTCAATATAACCTGCGCGTTGACAGCCGAGGAGAATCACATCCGCGCCGTGTTGCAAGTTGAGCGCTTCTTGCGTGACATAAACGACATTGTAATTCGCCTGATTGAGCGTGAGGAAACCCAGCCGCGCAAAATCCTGAATCTGGTAAGCGCGCCACGGGTTGGCGGAAGCGATGCCGCGTCCGCGCGAATAAAATCTCGGATAAAGCAAGCGCCCTTCCAGCAGACGCGCGGCAGGTTGCGCCAGAAAAGTTTCAATCTCGCCAGCGTTTAGATTTCTCGATTCTATTTTGGCAATGAGTTCTGCTTGCGTTGAGGTATAACGCGGCGAAGCGTATAGTTGAGCCAGCCACGGAAGCGCGCCAATCAGCGCAAAGCCGCATAGGATAAAAATAAATTGCGGGCGAAAACCTTGCGCCGGCTGGTTGTTTTGCGTTTGCTCGTCAACTTGCGCGGTTTGACCAAAGAGTCCTTGTAACCAAACGGACGCTTCAATTACGCCAATGGCAAAATAAAAATAAACAACCCAATCCACCGGCAGGTTATAACGCCAGCTTGAAAAGCGCGAAACGCCGTTCGCCAAAGCATAGCCGAGGTTAATGGCGAGCGGCAAAAGCCCAAGCCAACGCATTCTCCGCCAGGCGCTTCCCAAGCCAATGGCAACGATCAATAAATAAAAGACCAAGAGTAAAAGATTGGGTAAGGTTAATGTCCCATCCCAGCCAACCCAATATAAATTGATCGGCGCATTCAAACTTTCAAAGCGCTCGAATAAAGGCAAAGCCAGCAATCCGCCAATTTCGGTGTTTAGAAAATGCGCGGCGATAAAAGTAGCGACATAGGCGGGGTTTTGCAAAGTGAATTCCAACATTCTGCCGCCGAGGCTTTTTGACTCAAGATCAAATTCCTGCAGGTTGAAAGTCTCGTTGAAAGAATATTGACTGTAAATAATCGCCATTTGTCGGGGATCGTCAAAGGCTAATTTGCTAGTTAGCCGATAGTTATGAATCAGCCAAGGCAAAACAGCCGCCAGCAGAGCCGCGCCGAAGAGAACGCCAGCCCATAACCAGATTTTTGTTTTTTTCTGGTAAACAAACCAAGCCAGCAAAAAGACTACCGGTAAAATAAACAGCGATTGAGTGCGGAATAAAAGGAGCAGACCAAACGCTCCGCCCGCAACGAGCGTGGATTTTACGTCTCGGCGTTTGAGCCACCATAAAAACACAAGACAGATAATGCTCAGCGCCAACGCAGTTGGGAAATCAGTGGTCAGCATTTTGGAGTTGACGACGCGCGTGTTGGAAGAAATCCACAAGCTGGTTAGCTCGCGGAAAATGGCGAAGAGCGCAACCATCACCCCTGCGGCTGGGGAATGTAATTTTTTAGCGAGGAAATATAAGCTAACCGGAAATAAAGCCAGAACGAAGGTTTGCGCAATAATGATAGCGGAATAATTTTGCCCAAAGAAAAAATGCAGGATCGCTAAAAATAAAACATAAAATGGGCGCGGCGGAATTCCATTCAGGTAATTTGTGCCAAGCAACAAGCTTTGGGATAAATAATCATAAAAGCCTGCGTCTGAATACGGGTAAGGGACTTCAGCGGGCGGGTCTATGGGAGCGTAAAAACTGCTTTTCAAAACGTCGTTGGGAACGCTCAGCCAAAGTAGAAGCGCGAGAAGATACAGCAAAATCGGCAAGGCGTAATTGACAAGGCGCGAATCCAGCCGCTTAATATAGAATGCGGGGATTAATCCAATCACGATTGAAGCGACGAATTGCCAGCCCTGCAGGGCCACGCCGGGCTCGCCCCAATACGCCGTATCGGGTTTGATGCCGATTTTAGTAACGGCAACGAAGATCAAAACAGCCAGCAAAGCGCTGAAAGCGAGCGCCGCAGGGCGATAAGTTAATTTATATTGATTTAGGTTCTGAAAATGCCAGCCATATTTGACCAAACTGAAAAATAACGCCGTCTGCGCCGAAATTATCAACAGAAGCCAAAGCAATGGACTGGTACGCTCATAGTACGGCAGAAGTTTCTCCGGGTTGAGATAACGCAAAAGAAACAGAAGCAGGCTGGAGATTAGGCAAAGAAGCGCGGCGAGGTTGATGGATAAATCGCCGGGTAATGCTTCAAAGGCAGATGAGTTTTTGCGGGCGCGCAATCCTAAAAAAAATCCAGCGAGCAAACCCAGAAATAAAATCCCCGCCAAGCCCAGCCGCGCAAGGGATACGCCGCTCTCAGATGGGATCGAAAATAAGTAAGCCAACGCCAACAAAGATTCAAAAGCCGCGGCAAAGAAAAACCACGGCCAGAATTTAGAAAAGTTTTTTGAATTTTGTTTAAAACTGGAAGCCGCCACGAACCGCCACCACTTTATGGGAATAATTTTTAACGTAACCAAATAAACGATCTTGCAGGAGCGCCCAATCCGCCGAGGCGAGAATTTGACGGGCTTTGGGCGCGCTATCGGCGAATAAACTTACTTGAATTTGAGGATGCGAGCCGTAGAGCGTCGCCCAGGCTTCGGCGGGTTCTAAGCCCAGTTTTTGCACGCCGGGCACAAACTCGCCGATGATAAATTCAAAATATTCCTGATCGCGTTCCGACGCAATATCCCAAGTCATAATTACTTTAACTGACACTGGACACCTTTTGACGCGCTAACTTTTTTGATATTCCAAAACGACTACTTTGGTTTCATCCGGCAAGCCGGAGCGCGTAACTTTTAAGGAAGGTTGCGGTTCTTGTTTATTCAGCCCCATTTCCTTGAGAAATTTATTCAAAGCGTCTAGGTTGAGTTTTGAATCGGGCGTGGAATAGTGCATAGGAACGACAAGATTCGGTTCAAGCAAACTGACTACTTCCGCGGCTTTCGCGGCGTTCAAACTACTACCGCCGCCCACCGGCAAAAGCAAGACGTTGATCGTGCCGAGCGCTTCGATTTCGCTTTGCGTGGGCGCTTCTTGAAGATCGCCCAAGTGCGCCACGTTAATTCCGTCATAATCAAAAACATAGAGCGTGTTGCGCGTTTGATCTTTGGCTTTTTTGCCGTTGCCTGCCGTTTGCACCGCCGTAATGAACACGCCGCCAATTTCAAATTCGCCGGCGCCAGTGAGCGTATGCGTCACGCCTTTGACCGCTTCGCGGTTGCCATGCCCGGGCGCATCGTGACTGATCGTGACAATTTCAGCTTTTAGTTTTAATGCGTCATAACCAACCGCTTTATGATCGTAAGGGTCCGTCACCACCGTAGCGTAATTTCTTTCCGTAAGACGAAAACAAGAATGTCCGTACCAAGTAATTTCCATGAACTAATGCCTCCGAAGAAGCTATTATACCTATTATTTTAAGAGTATGATTGGAGGCTATGCTGAAATCTAGAGTAACGCCCAACGCGCAAGCGCTCAAAACTGAAAACGGTTATCTGCTAAAAATTCCGGCTGGGGATTCTTCCGCTTACCGTTTCGCGCAGATTGACGATTATTTTTGGCTTGCCCGAAAGAATTTTCCGCATCATTCTCTGACCTTGAGCCTGCGCGCCCGAACCTCGGCTTTTCCGCTGGCTGGAACATGGGGCTTCGGCGTGTGGAACGATCCTTTCGGCATGTCGCTGGGTTTGGGCGGGAGCAAATTCCGTTTGCCGGCTCTGCCGAATGCGGCTTGGTTCTTCGGCGCTTCCAAAGAAAATTATTTATCGTTCTCCGATCGTCCGGGCAATGGTTTTTTGGCGCAAGTTTTTCGCGCGCCTAAATTCCATCCGCTGTTATTTTTAGCGGGGCTGGCTTTTCCTTTTTCAAGAAAATGGACGCGAAAATTAATGGGCAAGGTCATCGCCGAAGATTCAAAAATAATCGGCGTGGACCCAACTGAATGGCACAGCTATCGGCTAGAGTGGAGCGCGGGGCGGGTTGTCTGGTTTGTGGATCAGGCGTTAGCGTTTGAAGCGCCGATGAGTCCGCGCCCGCCGTTGGGTTTAGTCATCTGGATTGATAATCAATTTGCGTCTTTTACGCCTCATGGCAAACTAGCTTTTGGTTTGTTAGAGAATGAAGCGGCGTGGCTGGAAATTGCGGATTTAGAAATTAATAGGACTTACGCAAAACCCTAATACCAAGCCGCGAATTACGCGAATTTCCGCCAATTTTTTGAAAATTCGCGTGAATTAGTGAAATTCGCGGCAAAAGGTTTTCGACCTGCGTTAATCATGATTAAATAAAAGCCGCCGTTTTTCAACGGCGGCAGAATAAGCTTTATCTAAATTAAAACAAACCAAGCCAAAACTGCGGGAAGTAAGTTTTGATCAACGCATCGGCGATTAAGCCCAAAATTAAATATCCGCCAAATTTACGGTTATGTTGAAAAGCAAAGCCTGAAAACCAAACGGGCCAAGCGGGCCAGCCTGCTGGGGCTTGCGCCGGCTTGGGGTTGTTCAAGACTTTGATCGTGGCTAAGGCTTCTTTATACGCCAGAAAAACGATCAGCATAATTGGCGTGAAGAAACCATCGAGGATTAAATAAAGCGTGACGAGATAAATCAGCGCGATGGCAATTTGATCTACGCGGCGGGCGAACTTCTCCCCCACGCGCACCGGAAACGTGCCAACGCCCTTGAGCTTATCGTCATCATGTTTGTCAATATGCTTGGCGACGTTAATGCTCGCCACGCTCAAGCCAAATGGCACGCCCGCCAAAGCGACCTGCCAATCCCACGTTCCAGACAGCACAAAATATACGCCGCCGATTAAGATGGGTCCCCAAATGAGAAAAATTGAAAACTCGCCCAAGCCCCAATATTTGAATGGATAGGTGTAAGCGAGCAAAGTCACTGCGCCGACGGCGAATAAAATTATCGTCGTGCTTGAAAAACCGGTGTGGTAAAGCGCGTAAACGCCCGAAAGCGTGGCTAAAAATCCGCTGACGATAAACCAGCGAAGCGAAGTGGCTTTATCCCAAAAGTTTTGCACGAGCGGATGCACGCCATATTGCGAACGGAAATAATTGTCTTTATCTACGCCGCGCGAGAAATCGGTGTAATCATTAAGCAAGTTGTTCGTGCCGTGCGCGATGAATAAGCCGAGAGTCACGATCAGAAACGGAAGCCAGCTAAAATGTCCGTTACGCGCGGCGAGGATGCCCGCAATCACGCAGGAATAAACGGTGACTAAAGTTACGGCGGAGCGCGTGGCAATCAACCATTTAGAAACTACGTCTAAAGCGTCCCACTCTTTTTTATCGTCCATTTTAATCAATTGCCAAGAGGCTTTGCGCCACATCGCAAAATTGATGTTCATTTTGAACTCCTTATAAATATAGAAATAAACGTTGAAAAATTATACTATTGATTGAAGCGCACACTGTTAAATAAAAAGAGCGGGAAGCGCCCGCTCTTTTAAATTGCCTATTTTTCAACGCCAAAAGTTTTGCGTCGCGGGCAGTAAACGAAGCAGAGTATCGAGCAGTAAGCCAAGCATAAAGTACAGCCCGAACGCGCGATTATTATAAAATGCGTAGCCGACAAAATAGAGGGGCCAGCCGGCTTGTCCGGCTGGCGGAGTCTCTGGTTTGGGCTGGAGGAAAGCCGGATAAACGCGCAGAAAGGTTGGAAGCGCGAACAAAACCACCGCCATGACTGGCGTGAAGAATTTAGCGAAAATTAAATAAGCCGTTAAGCCGTAGGGGATTAACATCAGCGCCAAGACCACCCAGCGGGAAAGTTTTTCGCCCAGCGCCACCGGCAAGGTGAAAATACGTTTGGCGCGATCAACCTTCAGCTTATCAATGTGTTTGCCGAAAATTACCGTAGTTACGCCCAGCGCGTAAGGCAAGCCTGCTAAAACCACCTGCCAATTCCAGCGCTGAGTTAGGGCGTAATATCCCCCGCCGATCATCAGCGGTCCCCAGACCAACAACACGGCAACTTCGCCAAGCGCAATATATTTTAGGGGCCAGGTATAAAACAAAACAAAGAACGCGCCCAAGCCCAACAAGAGCCAAACGAGCGGATCGTTAGCGTTTTTGAGGATCAAATACAGCCCGGCAGAAACGGCTAAAAAGCCAGTGACGATGAAGTAAGCGAGATGCTGGCGGCGCGTCATTAATCCGCTGGCGATGGGTTGCGCGCCATAGACGTTGCGATAATAATTACCCTGATCCACGCCGCGAATGTAATCGGTGAAATCGTTGAAGATGTTGTTGCTGGCGTGAGCCATGATCAAGCCAAAAGTCAGCGCCAGCCAAGCCAGCCAGTTGAAAGCATGATCGCGCCAAGCGAACAACCCCGCCAACGCGGCTGAGATGAAGGTCATAATCAAAACGGCGGCGCGGGTGGAAATCAGCCATTTCGAGATAACGTCTAACTGATCCCATTCCGCTTTGGAAACTTCGGGAATGACTTGTAAAGCTTTGCGCCACATTGCCAAATTCATACGTCTGCTCCTGATTGATTTTCGGAATTATATTCAGCCGTATATCAAGCAAAGCTTTTTTTTCACAGATTCTGACAAATGACGCTAAAACTTAGGAGTTAATTCACCAAAAGTTTAGCGGTTCATTCGCCTAATTCAGGAATACTTTCCGGCGGCGTGCGGTAGGCGATGTAGTTTTCAACCCAGAAAATAATCAACGCGATCCAAACAATCGAAAAGCCAATCAAGTGGGCGCGATCAAACTCTTCTTTATAAATCAGCAAGCCGATTAGAAATTGAAGCGTGGGCGTAATATATTGAAGCACGCCGATCATCGTCAGCGGAATTTGTTTCGCGGCGGAGGCAAAGAGGAGTAAAGGGATTGTAGTGACGGCGCCCGCGCCAATCAGGAAGAGGTCAATCTTCAAGCCGCTATGTAGAAAAGCGCCGGTCCCCTGCGCTTCGACATAGCTTAGATAAATAATCGCCAGCGGAAAAGTAATCGCAGTTTCCAAAGTCAGCCCATAGAGCGAGCCCAGCGGCGCAAGTTTTTTGACAAATCCATATAAGCCAAAAGAAAACGCCAGCGAAAGCGCGATCCACGGCAAAGCGCCATACGCCAAGGTGAGGTACGCCACGCCAGCGGCGGCAATCCCCAACGGAAGCCATTGCAGAGGGCGCAGTTTCTCGCGTAAAAAAATTACGCCTAGCAAAACGCTCAACAACGGGTTGATAAAATAACCCAAACTGGTTTCAATAATATAGCCGGCATTCACGCCCCAAACATAGACGAACCAATTGATCGTCAATAGAACGCCCGCCAAAGCATAAATGCCAATCGTCTTCGCATTCCAGACGGTCTGGCGAAAATCACGCCATTGTTGGGTTACTAAAAGATAAGCAAATAAAAGAATGAAAGACCAGCCAATGCGATGTCCGATCACCTGCGCGGCGTTGACCTGATGCAGAACTTTCCAATAGATTGGAAAGAAGCCCCAAAGCAGATACGCGCCAATTCCGTACCAAATACCTTTATTCATTTTGCTCCTACGGATAAAAAAAAGACCCTGTTGAAATAGAACAAGATCAACTATTAAGTAGTCGGTCGAAATAAATTTTATAAACCATCGCTCAAGGCGGCGTCCCCGCCGCCGAGGACGGCGGCTTGAGCAGGGATTTGTTTTCTAAATACTTACGATCGACTACTTAGAATGGGAAGCTATGCTTATAATTTCCGCAAAAACCATTTCCCCGAAACAACTTCCTGCACGTCGCGCGCGAGGTCTCCCGCAGTTGCGTAACGTTCGTCTGGGTCTTTCGCCATCGCCTTGCCGACTACTTCCTGCCAAACGGCGGGAAGATTCTCTTTGACCTTACGCACGTCTGGGATGGGCAAATCCACATGCGAGTTGATCAAAGCAGTCGTCGAATCTGAACTAAAGGGAAATTGGCCCGTCAACAATCGGTAAAGGACTACGCCCAAAGCGTAAACATCCGAACGACCATCCACATGCTTCCCCTTAACTTGTTCGGGACTCATGTAAGCAGGCGTGCCAACCAACCAATCGCCGTCGTCGTCTGAAAAGGCTTTGGATTTGGCAATCCCAAAATCGGAGAGGAAAGCCTCGCCGGTTGAATCAAATAAGATGTTAGAGAGCTTTACGTCACGATGGACAATTTTTTGAGCGTGAGCCGCGTCGAGCGCATCCGCCACGCGCTTGAGGATGTGCGCGGCTTCCGTCAATTTAAGCTCGCCGTTTTCAACGCGATCGTCCAAACTTCCGCCCGCCATGTAGCGCATAACGATATACGGCTGTTCGCCATGCCAGCCAAAATCATAGATCGGCACAATACACGGATGTTCCAAAGCCGCAATCAATTCCGCTTCCTGCTGAAAAAACTCGCGGTACACGTCGTCCACCATGCGGCTATACATCAGCACTTTGACGACAACCTGACGTTGAATATATGGGTCGCGGGCTAAAAAGATCAGACCCATGCCGCCTTGCGCGAGTTGCTTTTCAATATCGTAGCGACCAATTTTAGAGATCATTTTTTGTCCTATGCGGTAATTTGAAACTCCGCTAGTATAGGTCAAATTTGCGCGCTTGGCAACTTACGATTTCCAAACCGTTCAAGGGCTTCCCGCCAGCCGGCGCGCTTTATCCGGCGTTTTCAGGCTAGGTAAGTTTGAGTCTTCTAGGGTTATCGCATTTGGATTTTTATCCGCTAATCTGCGCCAATCTACGCGATTTTTTTAGAAAGATTAGCGTGAATTCGTGAAGATTGGCGGATTCTGAAACTAAATCACCAAAGGTTGGGTTTCAAGGTTTTCAAATGCGATTACCCTATTGAGTCTTCCGCTTCAAATAAACGCGATAATATGAGAAAATATATCAGGCTTTATCGGTAATAAGCCAAAGTTATTTTATTGGACGCAGATGAACGCGGATTGACGCTGATCAAAATCCCTGCTCAAGCCGCCGTCCTCGGCGGCGGGGACGCCGCCTTGAGCGATGGTTTGTAAAATTTATTTCAACCGACTACTTAATAAAGGATTTTTATGCAGACCTTAAACGATAATGAAATTAATCGGCAGGATTTAGTTGACAATGCGATCTACAATCTGCTTCAGGAGTTAAATCCTTCTGAGCGAAACATCGAATGGAACATTGAAATTATTGGGGAGATAAGAGACGTCATTCAAGCGTGGTTTGTTGAACGACTCGCCATAACAGACGAAATGTCTTTCTATCCATACATTGACATTGACGCAGGCTCCACAAAAACATCCGCTTAGACTAAAGTCGCCGTATATCCGCTGTGTTTGACGGCGGCGATGATCGCTTGGGCAGAAAGCTGCGTTTCGTCATATTCTACGGTCATTTCCAATTTATGATAGCTGGCGTTAATTTGCTTCACGCCGCGCAAGGTATCTTCCAGCGCTTCGAGTTTTAACGCGCAATTCGAGCAAGTGAGATCGGGGACTTTGAAAGTTTGTTTAATCATCAATGCCTCATTTTTTTATTCAAAGACAATTACGCCAGTGTACATGCCCATTGAGCAGGTGAATGGAATTTTGGTCCCGGCTTTTTGCGGCGGAAGATTCACTTCCACTGTGCCGGTGGCGGGCAATAATTGATAGAAGTTCAAAGCGGGGATGACAAAATCCCGCGCGCAGGAATAGGTTTCATTTGTGATCAACTGCAACGCCAACGCTTGATTCGCCGGAGCCTTAAGCGTTTGCGGAAAATACCCGCGATTGAGCACGCTAAGCGTCACTATGCCAGCCGTTTGCGGAACTTGAGTCGGGGCGGAGGTTAAAGCGCTTCGAGACGGGAACAGGTTACGGGTCAGGTTTTGAAACGCAAGCGGGGAGCCGATTAGGGCAAGTCCGCTGTTCAGGGTCACAAATCCTAAAATCAAAACTACGGCGGCGACAAAGCGCATAAAAGCTTTTTCAAGTTTCGCGCCTAATTCCGTCGTTAAGTAAGCGACGATGAAAAAGACGGGGCTGGTCCCCAGCGTGAAGGCAAACATCAATGCCGCGCCAAACATGGGACTGCCAGTCCCTAAGGCGGTGGCGAGCATGGCTTGGGTTACGCCGCAAGGGATGAAAACGGTCAGCGCGCCGAGAAATAATGGCGTGAAGGTCTCCACGCCTTTGGCGGTTTGACGGATATAGCGCGTGATAAATTTGGGCGGCTCGATTGAAAAGTAACGAAAGATGGGATGCACATTGAACATGCGCAGCCCATTGCCCAGCATGAAAACGCCGATAGCGATCATTAAGACCGCGCGTAAAGCTGGGCTAAACGTAAAGTAAGAGCCAAGCCAACCGAGCAAAGCGCCAAACACGGTGTAGGCGATTATTTTTGAAGTAAGAAAAAGTAAGATTGGGAAGGCGCTATTGACGCGCGCGGGCGCGCGCTTTTTGACGTTCTTCCCTTTTGTTAGGTTGGCGGCATAATCCTGCTCGATTTGTTGAGCCAGCGAGCTAGCCAATAAGCCGCCTTGAACCGCCAAACAACTCAGCCCGCCGGTGGTGAGTCCGGTCACAAAGGCGAGCGTCAGTTGGCTAGCCAAACTGACACTGCCAGCCAGCGGCGCTTCAGATTGAAACGCCAGGCTGATCAATGCTAGGGCAATCAATACCACGCCAATGGCGACAATCACTACGGGGTCAATCGGCGTTTTTTTTGTTTTCATGCAACCTCAAAGGTTTAGATTTTGACGTTCTTCAAGCGCAAGCTATTGGTAACTACAAAGATACTGCTAAACGCCATTGCGCCGGCCGCCAGCATCGGGTTCAAATAACCGAGCATTGCCGCCGGAATCAGGACGACATTATAAATGAACGCCCAGAATAAATTTTGTTTGATCGTCGTCACGGTTTTGCGCGAGAGGTGAATCGCGCGGCTCACGCCGCGTAGATCGCCGCTCATCAAAGTGACGGGCGCCGCCGCCATCGCCACATCTGTGCCGGTGCCAATCGCCAAGCCCACATCCGCCTGAGCCAGCGCGGGCGCGTCATTTACGCCATCGCCCACCATCGCCACAATTTGCGCGGCGGAGTTTTTATGCTGAAGTTTCTTAACCTCTTCAGATTTTCCTTCCGGCAGAACTTCAGCCAGCACGGTATCTATGTGCGCTTGTTTGGCAATCGCTTCGGCGGTCTTTTGATTATCGCCGGTCATCATCGCCACTTTCAAGCCCAACTTATGCAAATCGGCAATCGCTTCAAGCGAGCCGTCTTTGATCGTATCCGCTACGGCAATAATCCCAGCCGCAGTGTTATCTACGGCAACGAGCATGGCTGTTTTCGCTTCGGCTTGCAGACGATTCAATTCAACGTCTAACTTCCCTAAGGCAATGCCGCGCGCGTCAAACATGCGTTGATTGCCGACTAAAACGCCTCTCCCTTCGACCTCAGCCTGCACGCCATGCCCGGCTTCTGCCTGAAACCCGGCAGGTTCAGCCAAAACCAAACCCCGCGTAGTAGCTTCTGCCCAAATGGCTTCGCCCAGCGGATGCTCACTCCCCTTTTCAACGGAAGCGGCGAGGCGCAAGAGTTCGTCGCTTGTAATTTTGAATTCAGGATTCGTCACAATATCTGTCACCGCCGGTTGACCTTTGGTGATCGTGCCGGTTTTATCCAAGACCACTACATTCACTTTACCGGCGCGTTCCAGCGCTTCACTGTTTCTAAAAAGGATTCCGGCTTCGGCCCCTTTGCCAGTCCCAACCATGATGGCAGTCGGCGTAGCCAACCCCATCGCGCACGGACAGGCAATCACTAAAACCGCTACCATATAGATCAAGGCGCGCGTGAAGTTGTTTACGTCCGCGTGGGCGGGCAGAGCCGGACCAAAGAAATACCAGCCGCCAAAAGTTAATAGAGCAATCACAATCACAATCGGCACAAAGACCGCCGAGACTTGATCCGCCATTTTTTGAATAGGCGCCTTACTGCCTTGCGCGTCTTCCACCAACTTGATGATTTGCGCCAAAGCCGTCTCTTTACCAACTTTAGTCGCCTCAAATTTGAGCAAGCCTTGCTTGTTCATGGTTGCGCCAATTATGGAGTCGCCGGGCTTTTTCTCTACGGGCAGAGATTCGCCAGTCAGCATGGATTCGTCAATCGTGCTCCGCCCTTCGATCACTACGCCATCCACCGGAATTTTTTCGCCGGGTTTAACGAGGACAATATCTCCGACGCGCACATCGTCAATGGAAACTTCCGCCTCTACCCCGTCGCGTATGACGCGCGCGGTCTTGGCGCGCAAGCCCATTAATTTCTTGATCGCTTCGGAAGTGCGCCCTTTCGCGCGGGCTTCCAGATATTTTCCCAATTTAATTAGCGTGATGATCACCGCCGCCGTTTCGTAATAGACGTGTCCCATCAGCCAGCCAAATGTTACCGGCAGAGAATAAAAGAAAGCGGCAGAAGAGCCGAGCACAATCAGCACATCCATATTGGCGGATTTGTTGCGCAGCGCTTTGAAAGCGCCGACATAATATTGCCAGCCAACGTAAAACTGCACAGGCAATGCCAGCGCCAACATGATCCAATTGAACCAAGGCTTAGCTTCGCGCATCCCATCCATGATCATGCCGGAATAAAAGAAAGACGGGAGCAAACCAAAATCTTTGCTCATGGATAGCAAAAACAGCGGAACGGTAAAAATCAAGCCAACGATCAACAAGCGCCATTGTTCATTGATCTCATGCTCGCGCGCCAGAGCTTCGGCATCTTCCGCATTTCCGCCCAATTCGATGGCTTCAAAACCGGCGGCAGAGACAGCCCGGCGTAACTCGGCTTGGGTAATTATTGTGGGAACGTAAGTCACCCGCGCTTTTTCAGTCGTCAAGGTAACTTGCGCTTCCAAAACGCCATCCAATTGCGCGAGCGTTTTTTCTAAACGCCGCGCGTCGTTATCGTCCGCGAGGCGCTTGATGATTAAGTCCGCTTCGCCGGTGGCGACGCCGTAACCGGCGCGATTGACGCGCGCAATCACATCGGGCAAAGCAAGTTTATCCGCGTCAAAATCTACAGTTGCCCGCTCGGAAGAAAGGTTGACAACGGCGCTTTGCACGCCGTCTAATTTTTTCAAGTTGCGTTCTACGGTCGCCACGCAGTTGGCGCAGGTCATGCCGGTGATAGGCAAAGTGAGTTGTTTAGTTGAAGACATTTCTCGATCCTTTCTCAAGATTTTTGTTTTTCAAAAACCTGATCTATATTTAACTCGGGCAGTTCTTGCTCTAAAGCTTGCACTTCCCAAATTCTTGGAAGCAAACACCAGGCAATCGCCACGCCCGCTAAAATTCCAGTGATAAAGCGCATCCAAGCGTTGAATGAGCCAAGCGCATCGCCCGCATAAAACGCAGGCGTAAAAGCGTTATGCGTCAGCGCCGCCAACCAGGCATTTGAATCGCGGAAGCCGCTACCAATGCCCGAAAGATCGCTGATCATGTGCGTACCGCCATCCACTGCCATTGGGATGAGCCAAACGCAAAACCAAATCAAAGACAGCGGTTTGATTTTTTTGCGGGTTAGCGCGTAAAGTAACGCGAAGAACCAAACGCTGGTATAGAACGAAATCATCCGATCCGACCAAGCGACCTTCCAACCCATCGCGCTATTGCCGATAAATTGACGCAAGATCATCGGATTGTTTGTATCTTGCCAAGCGTTTTGGATCTGACTCAGCGAATACATGGTTTGTTCGCCAAAGAGGAAGTAAGAACGCTCAGGCAGTTGGTGGCAAAAAAACGAATAGACGAAATACAACGCCTTGCCTGCGCCCGTCCACCCTGCGTGCATGAGCGCGGGAGCCAGAAAAGGCAGAAAAACAAATAGTCCATAGCCAAGCATGAACCAAAAAAACCAATCGCGCAAAAATGCGGGAGTGTTTCGTTTGATCAATTGCGCGTTTTGCATAAGCCCTCGTAGTCAACCGAACGATCAAAAGCGAGAGGGGAATTTTCATCCCCTCTCTAAATTACAAAGTAATCAGCCCATCGGCGGGGTAGTTGATTTCAGTCAGCACGGCTTTGATCGCCTGTTCGCTGGCGGGCGCTTCAAAAGTAATGACGACTTTCTTGGTGGTTTCATCCGCTTTGACGGATTGCACGCCTTGAATTTCGCTAACTTCGGTTTCAATAGTGTGGGTGCAATGTCCGCATGAAATTGCCGGGACGTTATAAGTTACGGTAGTCATTTTATTTTCTCCTATTATTTTTTATAAAAGCGCATTTCAAAACGCGCGTTTTTTCATTTATTGAGTAACAACTAATTCGCCAACCATCCCAGCGTCTTTATGCCCGGGGACGGAACAGAAAATTTTATACGTTCCGGCTTGGGCGGCGACAAAGCTCAATTCGCTGGTTGAGCCAGCCGGCGTGGCGATATGCAAATCGTATTCTGAAGCCGAGTCGCTCATCATGTGATGTTCCATAGAGCCTTCCATTTTCACGTCGGTCACGCTGATTTTTTCGATCACAAAATCATGTTCTTGAGAGCCGCTGTTCGTGAAGGTAAAGGTCACTGGTTGATTTGCGGGGATGGTAATTGAAGCCGGCGCAAAGACAAAATCCTGCAAATCAATCGCAATTTTAGTAGAGGGAACCGCGCTCGTAGAAGCGCATGCCGTAAGAAGTACGGCTAACATTCCTAAAATCATCTTTTTGTAAAACATATTATCATTTTCCTTTTTTGACTTATAGATGAAAATACAAACTACTTAGATCAAAGCTTATTAGACATTTCAAAAACTTCGGCAATCTCCTTTAGCACGCGCTGGCGTTCTTTTTTGTCACTGCCCTGCACAGCGGTGATCACGCAAGAATTGAGATGATTTTCCAAAATCTGCGAACTGACTTTATTCAGCGCCGCCTCGACCGCCTGAATTTGGCGAATCACGTCAATACAATAAGCGTCTTCTTCCACCATACGGATTACGCCGCGAAGATGCCCTTCAACCGTCTTCAAGCGTTTCAATGCGTCCGCGCCCATTTTAGCCTCCAGTTCCATAGATTAGATCGTCGCCTACCCCCCCCCATAGGGGTTGGGTATAGGGAAATATACAGCGCTTGCTATTTTATGTCAAGATTAATTTTTAGCGCGGAACGGGTAAAATACTAGCATGTCTCAGCCTTCGCTCAACGAGCTAAAAAAAGTTAACGTATTTCAAAAAGCAAGCGACGACGATTTAGAATTTATCCTTCAAAACAGTCTTGTCCGTTCCATTGAAGAGAATAGCTTCTTCTTTTTACAAGGCGACGAAGCCGCTTATTTGTACATCCTCCTTAGCGGACGCGTCAAAATCACGCAGTCCAACACCAACGGTCAGCAAGTGAGTTTACGCATCGTTTACCCATGGCAGATCTTCGGCGCTTTAGGAGCCGCCACGCACAAAGTGGCGGTGTATCCGGCTTCTTCGCAAACTCTAGAAAACAGCGCCGCGCTTGCAATTGAAAGTTCTTTTTTCCGAACCTTGATGGAGAGCCGCCCTTACCTCGCCTTTGGCATGATGAACTTGATGACTGGCTATATCCAAGAAATTCAAGAACGTTACCGCGAACTCGCGCTTGAACGGGTTGAGCAAAGAGTCGCCAGCACGCTGATTCGTCTGGCTGGGCAGAGCGGCGTCAAATCCGAAAAAGAAGCGGGGATCGAACTCATCTTCTCGCGGCAGGATGTTGCCGAATTGACCGGCGCCACGCTCTACACTATCAGCCGCCTGCTCAGCGATTGGGAACGCAAAGGCATCATCCAGTCCGGGCGGGAGCGGATTTGCATCCTCAAACCGCATGAATTAACGCTCATCGCTTCAAATTCCAATTAACTTCTTTCAAAACTGTTTGTGATAAATTGCGCTAGCGCAAAGAAGGAATCAGGGGCGTTAGTATAATCTTGCACAAATGGAAGACCCCAAGGAGTTTTCTCAACAAACCGTTTCTGAATTCTTAGAATACGCCCCACAAGCCAGCAAAGCCTTTCTCGAATTAGGAATGGCTTGCATCAGTTGTCACTTGGCACGCTTCTGCACGTTAGAAGAAGTTCGCAAAGCCTATAAGCTTGACGAGAAAACTTTCTTTGAGGCAATCTCCAAATATCTTAGCTAGCTCACAGGCAAGGAGAATAAAATTAAAATGAAGCAATTTCTTAAGTTATTCGGCGCCGCCCTCTTACTCACCGCTTTCTTAGCGGCTTGCGGCAAAACTCAGCAAGCTCAAGAACAAGACCAAACCTCCGCATCTGCCCCGGCTTACAGCGAAGCGGAAGTTTCAGCCGCGTTTACAAAAGGCGCGTGCGGGACTTGTCACACCATCCCGGGCATTCAAAACGCCAATGGCATGATCGGACCCAACTTGACCGACGCCCCCGCAATGGCGGAAGAAGCCATCCATGAAGGCGGATATAGCGGCTCTGCCACCACGCCCGTAGATTTCATCAAGGAATCGATCACCAACCCCAGCGTTTTTGTCGCTTCCAAATGCCCAATGGGACCCTGCACCGCCGGCGTGATGCCCGCCAACTTTGCAGATACGCTCAGCAAAGATGAAGTCAGCGCCATCGTCCAATACTTGGAAGGTTTACCAGCCAACGCATTCGGCGCAAATAACGCTTCCGATACTACCTCCAACACATCTTCCGCCGCTCCGGCGCAAAACCCAACCACCGGCGTGGATATCGTGCGCGACCCTGCCGATTTGCCCGCTCCGGTTGGCAACCGCGAGCCGCAGACCGTGCGCGTTGACTTAGAAGCGACCGAAGTAGAAGGTCAACTTGCGGATGGAACCACCTACACCTACTGGACTTTCAACAACCAAATCCCCGCCCCGATGATCCGCGTGCGCGTTGGCGATACCATCGAAGTTCACCTGAAGAACAACATCTCCAGCATTATGAATCACTCGATTGATCTTCACGCAGTCACCGGTCCCGGCGGCGGAGCCGTGATGACCCAAACCAAGCCGGGCGAAGAAACCACCTTCACCGCCAAAATGCTCAACCCGGGCTTATACGTTTATCACTGCGCCACGCCCATGATCGCCCAACACATCTCCAACGGCATGTATGGCATGATCCTCGTCGAACCCGAAGGCGGGCTTCCCCCAGTAGACCGCGAATTCTACGTGATGCAAGGCGAAATCTACACCAGCGGCGCGTTTGGCGAACAAGGTCATCAAGGCGGAGATACAACCAAGCTACTCAACGAAGACCCTGAATACTTCGTCTTCAACGGAGCGGTTGGCGCGCTCACCAGCCAAAAGCCCCTCACCGCCAAAACCGGCGAAACCGTACGCATCTTCTTCGGCGTAGGCGGACCAAACTTCACCTCCTCCTTCCACGTCATCGGCGAAATCTTTGACCGCGTTTACGACCAAGCCTCGCTCACCAGTTCGCCGCTCACCGACGTACAAACCACCCTCGTCCCCTCAGGCGGCGCAACGATGGTCGAATTCAAACTCGACGTGCCGGGCAGATACCTGCTCGTAGATCATGCGCTCGCGCGCGCTGAGCGTGGTCTGGCTGGATACTTAATCGTAGAAGGCCCTGAAAACCACGAAATCTACAATGGAACGGAAACCTCCGGTAGCGGACACTAAACAAATCAGCCCCATCCAAGCGTTTGGATGGGGCTTTTCCATTATAATTTTAGAATGAAAAACCAACCGCGCCTCTTGCCAAGCCTCTGCCTGCTTCTGCTTACGTTGACAGCTTGCTCGCCGAAAGTTCCCACCCCCAGCCCACAAACGCTCATTCAACAATCCGTTTCAGCGACTCTTGCCGCAATCCCCACTCCCACGCAAATCCCTCTCCCTACGCCGTACCCAACGCCCACTGCCTTCAATTTAGCCGGTCTATTCTGCGAGTATCAATTCTGCATTGGTCATCCAGCAGATGTGGCGTTCTTCGATCTTAGCGCGCAAAAAAATCCCACGACGCCCAGTTCCTACAATCAAGGGATCATCACCGCATTCAACATCACCAGCCAGATCTTCATTCAAGTCATGTGGCAAAGTTCCGCCGGATCAACCGACCCGCAACCCCTCTTAGAGATCATCCTAGACGACGCGCAAGATGCGGCGCAAGGCAATAAAGAAATCAAACTAATCAGAAATATGAACGTGGTTTATACTGCAATCACGTCCACCGCCACACCGCTCCTGCCAGTTGGCGGCGCAGGCGCTTGGAATTGCGGCGACCGTCTCTTTGCTTGGAAGGTATACACGCCGGACGCCGCCTCAGCGGCTCCCTTATTTGAAGAAGCCATCGCAAGATTCACTTGCGGACAATGATTACAAGGAGAACCCCCATGAATACTATTCTCGAACAAGACCTGATGAGCCTACGCGCACGCATAGCGGAATTAGAAGATCGCGTCAATGCGTTGTATCAGCAACTGGGCGTTTCATCCAGCGTGAATGCGTCGGGCCAAATAGATTCCCGCATCATAGAAGCGCTTCAAAAAAATAACAAAATCGAAGCCATCAAAATCTACCGCGAATTGACCGGGCTTGGGCTGGCAGAAGCCAAAGCCGCAATTGATCAAATCGCGGATAACTTATAAGCCGCGCTTTTTCGCTTCATTCCAGAGCGCGTCCATCTCTTCAAGGGACATCGCCGAGAGATTTTTCTCTTTTTGTTTGGCATTTGCTTCAATATAGGCAAAGCGCTTTTTGAATTTGAGATTCGCGCCGCGCAGAGCAGATTCGGCGTCTATTTTTTTCCAGCGCGCGAAATTGACTAAAACAAAAAATAAATCGCCGATTTCAGACGCAAGCTCAAAATCAGGTTCCGCTTCCTTGACTTCTTCCATTTCTTCACGCACTTTATCCAGCACCTCGTCAATTTGGGGCCAGTCAAAACCGACGCGCGCGGCGCGGTCTTGATATTCCTGCGCTTGCGTCAAAGCGGGCAAAGCCGCCGGAACGCCGTCCAAGATGCCTTTTTCAGCCTTCTGTCCATTTCTTTCTTGCTCTTTTATTTTTTCCCAATTTTGCAGAACGTCGTCTGCGCCGTTCACTTGGGTATTTCCAAATACATGCGGATGACGGCGAATCAACTTCGTGTTGACGTGCTTAATAACTTGCGTGATGTTAAATTCGCCGGCTTCGCTGGCGATTTGCGAATTCAAGAGAATTTGTAAAAACAGGTCGCCGAACTCCTCGCGCATGGCGTCTGCATCGTTATCGTCCAACGCGGCGAGAGTTTCATAGGCTTCTCCGAGCAGATGCGTTCGTAAAGTTTGGTGCGTTTGTTCGCGATCCCAGGGGCAGCCGTTAGGAGCGCGTAAATGCGCGACAATTTCAGCGAACGCTTCAAAAGAGGTTCCCTCCCCCAAGGCTGGAAGATAAAGACAAGAACCGGAAGAGAATTCGCCTAAAGTCGTTTCTTTGCGCCGCTCATTTTCAAGGAAAAAGATTTTATGCTCTTGCGGGTAAACCGCTAATAAAATTGTTTTTATCTGCGCGGCTAATTCCGCAGAAGCGATTCCGAGAATCAGAGTATCTACATCGGGCGGGGCTGGCGGATAATGCCTGGAGGTAAATTTCTGCGCTTCGAGCAGGATCAAGCCCGCAGGCGGCGTGAGGCGCAAATTCCCAAAAATAGCGGCAATTGTAGAGAAGTCCATAATCATTTCCTTAAATGCAAAACGTAATGCGCGAAAGTGTATCACGCATTACGTTTGAAGAACCTGAATACAGAGCGAATTAACGCTTGGTGTAAGTAGGCGCTTTGCGGGCTTTCTTGAGGCCCGGTTTTTTGCGTTCTTTGATGCGCGCGTCTCGCGTGAGCAAGCCTTTTTTGCGAAGCGCGGGGGTGAAATCGCCGTTGAGAAGCACGAGGGCGCGCGCCAACCCGAGGCGCACAGCTTCGGTTTGACCGGTAACGCCGCCGCCGTTCACTTTTACGGTGATGTCGTATTGCTTGGCGTCTTGTCCGGTGGCAGAGAACGCGCGTAAGATGTCGTCAAGATCGCCGAGGCGGGGAAAGTAGATTGCGCCTTCCTTTTCATTGACGGTAATCTTTCCGCTTCCGCTCATCAGGCGAACGCGGGCGGTGCTTTCTTTGCGGCGACCAATGCCTTCGTAATATTGTGTCATAATACCTTACCTCTTATTTCAAAACTTGCGGGTTCTGGACGGCGTGCGGATGTTCAGCGCCGCCATAGATCTTTAGGCGTTTGAGTACAGCGCGGCCCATGCGGTTGTGCGGCAACATGCCCCACACGGCATCGCGCAAAGCGCGATCGGGATAGGTCTGTAATTGGTCGCGTAAAGAGATGGTCTTCAGCCCGCCCGGATAGCCGGAATGATGATTGTACATTTTGGTCGTGAGTTTAGAACTAGTCTTGGTGCCAGTTACGGTCACCTTACTGGCGTTCACAACCACGACAAAATCTCCCAACTCCACGCCGGGGGTAAAACTCGGTTTGTGTTTGCCGAGCAACACATGCGCGATGCGCGCCGCCAGGCGCCCAAGCGTTTGTCCTTCGGCATCCACTAAAACCCAATCGCGCTGTATCTCAGCGGCTTTCGGATAGTACGTCTTTTGCTGCACTTTCGTCTCTCCGTTTCTTAATTAATTCAATGTGATCCATACGTTACTTCAACAAGCGTCAAGCCATGCGCGGGAGCTAAGCCAGAAAGAAGCGTCTTTTGCCGTGATACGGCTTTTTGAACGTCTTCCGGGGAACATCTCCCCTGCGCTACGGCTATCTGGATAAAAACCATTCTTCGCACCATGCGGAATAAAAACGCATCCGCCTGGACTTGAAACTGCCACTCGCCATCTGGCTTTTTCTTCCACTCAGCCTTTGTCACTTGGCGCACGGTCGTCCCATGAGGAGTAGTCCGCGAGCCGAAGGAGGCAAAGTCATGTGTGCCGAGGAAGATATCAGCCGTCAGTTGGAGGGCTTTTTCGTCAATGGCGGGCCAAACTCTCCAAGCTAGCTTCTCGCGCAATGGGTTGCGGATCGGGTCGCAGAAAAGTTTGTAAACATATCGCCGTGCCACTGCATCGAAGCGAGGGTGGAAATCTGCGGAAGTTTCGGTCAGGCTTTGAATCGCAAGGTCTGGCGGGAGGTCTGCGTTGAGCGCTTTCAGCAAACGCTCGGCGCTGTGCGTCCATTCAAAATCAAACGCGGCGACCTGCCCAGTGGCGTGAGCTCCGCGATCCGTCCGACCTGCCATAAGCGCGGATGTTTCGGACCAGCCCAGCTTACGCAGGGATTTCTCGAGTTCGCCTTGTACAGTGCGACTTTCTGCCTGCCGTTGACTGCCTTGAAAACCAGCGCCGTCGTAGGCAAGGATCACTTGGTAACGTGCCATATTAGCTTCCAGCTTTTAGCTGAAGGCTAGATATTTCTATTCTTCAACTAACTCAAGGACGACCATTTCAGCGGAATCGCCGAGGCGGGGTCCTAATTTCAATACGCGCGTGTAACCGCCGTTGCGGCTGGCAAAACGCGGGGCGATGTCGTCAAACAAGCGCTTGATGACTTGGTTATCGCCCAATTTGGAAACAGCCAAACGGCGGGCGTTGACTTTATCAATCTCCGTGCCGTTGGCGCTGTTTTTCGCTAAGGTGATCAATTTTTCAGCGTCTCCCCGAATGGCGGCGGCTTTGGCTTTGGTGGTTTGAATCCGCTCGTGGGTAAAGAACTGTTTGATCAGGTTGCGCCGTAACGCAATGCGCGCGCTTTTTGTGCGCCCTAGTTTGTAACCTGCTACTGAATGTCGCATTTTCTAACTCTCCGAAGAATTGTCTTTCATAAAGCCCTTTTCGCGCATTTTGTCGCGAAGCTCGTCCAGAGACTTCTCGCCAAAGTTGCGAATGGACATAACGGCGGTCTCGCCTTTTTCAAGCAGGTCAAGCACATCGCCGACGGTGGTGATGCCGGTGCGTTTCAACGAGTTGAAGACGCGCACGGAAAGGTCTAAAGATTCAACTGGCGTTTCCGCCAATTCACTGCTCAGGCGGCTTCCAGAAACTTCGCGTTCCACGGCGACGGTCAACATTTCCTCGTTGATGCCAGCGACGTAGCGTAAATGGTCAATGAGGGTGCGCGCCGAAGAACTTAGGGCGCGTTCCGGCGAAATTGTGCCGTCTGTCCAGATTTCTAAAATCAACTTGTCGTAGGCTGTGCTCTGACCGACCCGCGCCGAAGCGACTTCCCAATTCACGCGTTTGACCGGGCTGTAGATTGCGTCCACTGGCAATTCGCCGATGGGCATATGTCCCGAGCGTTCGTTTGCCGGGGAATATCCGCGCCCGCGCTCGACCATAAATTCGATGTCGAGTTTGGTTTTTGCGCCGTCCACCGTGAAGAGATACAAATCCGGGTTGACGATTTCGATTTCGGCGGGCGCAATAATATCCGCCGCCGTCACTTCGCCTTCGCCGCGCACTTCCAAGTGCATGCGAGCGCTATCCACGCCGTCCATCTTGATGCGGACTTGTTTGATTTGCAACATCGCTTGAATAACGTCTTCGCGCACGCCGGGGATGTCGCTAAATTCATGTAATACATCAGCCACGCGGACGGATGTAATCGCGGAACCCTCCAGAGATGAGAGCAAGACGCGACGCAAGGCATTGCCTAATGTCACGCCATAGCCTCGCTCCAGCGGGCTGATTGTGAATTTGCCATAATTACGAGCTTCCGCTTCACGTTCGATTTTTGGCATAACCATGTTCGTAATGAGACCGGTCACGGTTCACACTCCCTTTCAAAAATACATCAAGGTCAGGCTCAAATTTCGGGTCCTGACCTATGATGCGGGTCTGGAGAATTAGCGTCTGGAATAGTATTCGACGATCAATTGTTCGTCGAGGCTTCCGTCAATTTCAGCGCGTTCGGGCATTCTGGTCACAGCGCCGCTGATCTTCTTCACGTCGCGGCTGAGCCAAGACGGCGTATTGCGCTTCTCAGCGAAATCGCCAAGTTCTTTGAAATAGGTCAATTTGCTTGAGCCTTCGCGAACTGTGACTTCGTCGCCCTGGCGCAAAATCATGGAAGGTACGTCCGAGCGACGACCGTTAACCGTGAAATGTCCGTGGCTGACTAGCAAGCGAGCCTGTGAGCGGCTGGAGGCGTAACCAAGTCTAAAGACTACGTTATCCAAGCGGGATTCGAGAATTTGAAGCAAGTTCTCGCCGGTGAGTCCGCGACGGCTTTGAGCGGTTTCCACATAGCGGCGGAATTGACGCTCTAATACGCCATACACGCGGCGGGCTTTTTGTTTTGCGCGTAATTGGCGCGCAAAGTCTGAAGCGCGGCCCGTGCCCATGCCTTTGCCGCCGCCACGTCCAGCGGTTCGGCCATGTTGACCCGGAGCGAAGTTGCGCTTCTCAAAAGAACATTTCGGGGTAAAGCAACGCTCCCCTTTTAGAAAAAGCTTTTCGCCTTCGCGGCGGCAAAGCTTACAAACTGAGCTTAATGTTTTTGCCATATATAAACTACCTCACGCCTATTACACGCGTCGCTTCTTGGGCGGGCGACAACCATTATGCGGAACCGGAGTAATATCCGAAATTGAACGGACCTTCAACCCCATAGATTGCACGGCGCGAATTGCATTTTCGCGGCCAGGTCCCGGTCCCTTAACAAAAAGGTCCACTTCTTGAATGCCTAATTGTTGAGCGGCTTTCACCGCTTGCTCAGCCGCGAGACGCGCGGCAAAGGGCGTGCTTTTACGAGAGCCTTTGAAACCAGCGGAGCCGGCAGAACCCCAAGCAACCGTGTTGCCTTCGGTGTCTGTAACCGTTACGATGGTATTGTTGAAGGAAGCGAAAATATGCACCTGTCCGTTAGACAGGGTGCGCTTCCCTTTTTTCGCGCCAGCGGCGCGGCGGGTGGAACGAACACTCTGAGCCATTTGTTTATTTATACCTTTCGGACAGGATTACTTCTTAGCGCCCTTTTTGCGACCGCGTCCGGCAACTGTCTTCTTACTGCCTTTGCGAGTACGGGCGTTTGTTTTGGTTCGTTGGCCGCGCACCGGCAAATTGCGACGGTGGCGTAAGCCGCGGAAAGAGCCGATTTCGATCAAGCGCTTGATGTTCAATTGAACTTCGCGGCGCAGATCGCCCTCGACTTTATAATGTTTAGAAATGTATTCGCGAATCGCGGCAACTTCCGCTTCGCTTAAATCTTTGATCCGCGTATCCGGGTTAACTTTGGTTTCAGCCAAAATTTCCTGCGAGCGGGTTAAACCAACGCCAAACAAATAAGTGAGGCCAACTTCAACTCGCTTATTTCGGGGGAGGTCAACGCCTTCAATTCTTGCCATAGGTCATTACCCTTGTCTCTGTTTATGTTTTGGATTTTCGCAAATAATAAAAACGCGTCCTTTGCGTCGAACAATCCGACACTTGGCGCAACGCTTGCGAATGGATGGCGATACTTTCATGAAATCATTCTCCTTGCTTGATTCTCTACAAAGCGAAACACTTGATTATACATGCACTTCATAAATTCGTCTATATTTTATAGTCAGGTTCGGACAGGAGTTCGGACAGGGTAGTGCACCAAAGCAGTAAAGGTAGTCAAGGTCTGCTGGATGATGATTTCGAGTTGGTCGTTAGATAAGGTCAACTTCTGACGCAATAAAATAAACA